>Ga0209430_1001656_pt1 | contig 15983 bp, 9 predicted proteins | sample BarGraIncub1133A_FD_184504 | JGI IMG/M metagenome (GOLD analysis project Ga0209430, IMG submission 184504) | Arctic peat soil microbial communities from Barrow, Alaska - Barrow Graham LP Incubations 11-33A (SPAdes) (version 2) | ecosystem: Environmental > Terrestrial > Soil > Wetlands > Peat... | reverse complement strand
GAGCCAATAACATCACGACCGGTAGAATCTATCAGAATGTCATATCCAAGGAACGTCGCGGAGATTACTTAGGTAAAACCGTTCAGGTTGTTCCACACATTACGGACGAAATCAAACGTTGTATTCGCTTATTGGGCGCCAAGAACCAATTCGACTTCATCATCACTGAAATCGGCGGAACAGTCGGTGACATTGAATCTCTACCCTATATCGAAAGCGTTCGTCAGATGCGCTGGGAACTTGGCAAAAATTGTTTTTGTGTGCATTTAGCCTATGTACCTTATCTTGCAGCAGCCAAAGAGCTGAAGACCAAACCCGTACAACATTCCGTCAAGCAACTTCAGGAATTGGGCGTTCAACCAGACGCGCTGGTATTGCGCACGGAACACCCGCTTAATGTTACTATACGTCGCAAAGTAGCTCTTTTTTGCAACGTTGCAGAAGATGCAGTCATCGAATGCATTGATGCTCCCAGCATTTATGATGTGCCTCTGCTCATGCAGAAAGAAGGATTAGACAAGATTGTGCTTTCAAAATTTGGTTTGCCTACTGATACACCCATTGACCTGGAACCTTGGAAAGCCTTCCTTGATAAGATGAACGGTGCCACCAAGGAAATTCGCATTGCCCTGGTCGGAAAATATGCCGAATTGCCTGATGCTTATAAGTCCATTTCGGAATCGTTGTGTCATGCTGCAGCCTATAACGACCGCAAGCTTAATTTGACACTCATCCATTCACAACATATTACAGAATCCAATGTAGCCGAAAGGCTTAAAGGCTTTGACGGTATAGTAGTTGCACCAGGCTTTGGACAACGCGGTATTGAAGGCAAATTTATTTCGCTGAAATACGCCCGTGAAAAGGATCTGCCAACGTTTGGCATCTGCTTGGGCATGCAATGCATGGTCATCGAATTCGCCCGAAATGTTCTTGGTTATGAAGATGCCAATTCCACAGAACTGGATCCCAACACCACCAACAATGTCATTGACATGATGGAAGACCAGAAAGGCATCACCGAATACGGCGGTACCATGCGTCTAGGTAATTATGATTGTGTTCTTGATAAAACGTCCAGAGCTTATCAGGCTTATGGTAAAGAAAAAATCCAGGAGCGCCATCGTCACCGTTTTGAATTTAACGATAAGTATCGGATTGAATTTGAAGAGAAAGGAATGAAATGTGTTGGTATCAATCCTGACACCAAATTGGTGGAAGTGGTGGAAATCCCTGGCATGAGATGGTACATCGGTTCTCAGTTCCATCCAGAATACAACAGTACGGTATTGAATCCCAATCCCCTATTCGTTGATTTTATCAAAGCTTGTATTGTAGATTAATCACTTTCCCCTTTAAATAAAATGGATAAAAACACCATCACCGGGCTTTTATTGATCATTGTGATCCTTGTCGGTTTCAGTTTGTTCAACAAGCCCTCTGAAAAAGAACTTGCTGCCCAGAAGGAACAACAACGGATTGCAGAAAACGCCTCAATGGCGGAGCAAGCCAACGCTACAGCCTTACAATTGAAAGATTCTTTGGCAAACGCTGCAATACCAGACTCTCAGATAGCTGTAAATCAAGACTCTATAGGCCAAATGAAATATGGTTCATTTGCTGCATTGACGAAAGGGACTGTCGTATCAGACAGCATCGGAAACGATGTCATGGAGTTGACATTTTCGTCCAAAGGAGGAAGAATTGCTTCTGTTCGGCTGAAAAATTTCGAAAACAAAGATTCTTTACCGCTTATTTTGTTTAAAGAAAATGAATCATCGTTCAATTTTTCATTTTTTACTGTTGACAGCAGACTGATTAACACCAGCGACCTCCTGTTCAAACGTATTGAAAGCAACAACCCTTTGCAGTTCATTTATCGTCTGACTGTTTCTGAAACAGCCAGCATGGATTTCATTTATACTTTGAAAAAGGATGATTACATGTTGGACTTCCGGGTTAAAGGCAACAACTTGCAATCAGCATTTCGGGCCAATACCAATTCGATGGACTTCAATTGGTCCATTCGTGCTCCTCAACAAGAACAAGGTCGAACTTTTGAGGAACGTTATTCCCAATTGGATTACAAGTTTATCGGAGATAGCAAAGAAAATCTGAGTGCTGCCAAGGCAGATACGAAAACAGTGGATACCAAAGTTCGTTGGGTTTCCTTTAAAGATCAGTTTTTCACTAGCATAGCCATTTGCGACAAAGGATTTACAGCCAGCGAGTTAAGCTCAAAACCAGAAGATAAGACATCGCCATATTTGAAAACCTTCACTCAGAAATCAGCCATTGACTTTGACTTGCGTGGTAATCAAGCTGCAGATTTGAAATTTTATTTTGGGCCCATCAAATACGCATCGCTTGCTCATTATGACAAAGGCATTCCCACGGATCAAAAAATGGAACTTGAAAAAATCATTCCGTTGGGTGGTAAACTCTTCCGTTGGGTAAATACTCTTATCGTTTTGCCTTTGTTTAACCTGTTCGGGAAATTCATCTCAAATTACGGGATAATCATATTATTGCTTACATTGATTATCAAACTCATCATTTTCCCCTTCACTTGGAAATCGAGTATTTCCACAGCTAAGATGCGAGTACTTCAACCGCAGATTGCAGAAATCAATGCTAAATTTCCAGGCCAGGAAAATGCCTCTGCACGTTCACAGGCAACGATGGACTTTTACAAACGAGTCGGTGTAAGTCCTATGGGCGGCTGCCTTCCCATGTTGTTCCAAATGCCCATCCTGTTTGCCATGTTCTCCTTTTTCCCATCCTCCATCGAGTTGCGGCATCAGAGCTTCCTTTGGGCGCATGATTTGTCAACTTATGACGTTCTATTCCAATGGTCCGGTAACATTCCATTGGTTACAAAATATTTCGGTAACCACGTCAGCCTTTTCTGTTTACTGATGACAATCACCAACTTAGTCTACACCTACATCAATAATCAGACACAAGTTTCCACCACTCAGATGCCTGGTATGAAAGCCATGTCCTACATGATGCCAGTCATGTTCCTCTTCATGTTCAACCAGTATTCTGCGGGTTTGAGCCTGTACTTCTTCGTATCAACCCTAATCACCATTCTGCAGACGTATGCTTTCCGTTGGTTTACAGACGAAGATAAACTATTGGCGCAATTGAACGAGAACAAGAAAAAACCGGTCAAGAAATCTGGTTTTGCCGCTCGTCTGGAGCAAATGCAGAAAGATCAGCAAAAGATGCTGAAAGGTCAGCAGAATAAAAAACGCAAATAACATTATTTATAAAAACGCCTCCTATACAGAGGCGTTTTTGTTTTTACTTTTTACTATTTTTACAAGAAATACAATATGTACGAATAGAATCGACGTACGCTGGATCTACTTCCTGACAATTTTAATTTTCTCAACTACAACACTCTAATAATCAACCGTATGATACCACCGAAAGTGAATGGCTTGGTTACATTCGTCCGGAAACATCTGACATCTTTCCTCCAATGGATATCGCCTGTTTTTAGGTTGTTCGGTTCTTTCTTCAAGGAATTATACCATCACAGGAAAGCGACCTGGAAAAAAGCCCGCTGGTATCGGCGATTGGGCATCCTATTTGTGGAATTTTTCTTGTTTTTGTTTCTATACCTTTTTTCTGTCGATATCAATATGCTCTGGCTTTTTGGAAAGTCACCCAGTTTATTGAGCATCAGCAACCCTCAGCAAAGTGTTGCTTCAGAAATATACAGTGCTGATGGCAAGATTCTCGGAAAATACTTTAAAGAAAACAGGACTCCGGTCAAATACGAAGAGATTGCCCCCATATTAATTAAAACACTCATTTACACCGAAGACGAGCGTTTTTATCAGCATTTCGGCATAGATTTTCAAGGTCTTTTTGCGGTTGCAAAGGATATGGCCAGTGGTCGTGGTGCCCGAGGTGCCAGTACCATCTCACAGCAATTGGTCAAGAATATGTTCAAAACAAGGTCCCAGTATTCCAGAGGGATTTTGGGTCTCCTTCCAGGTCTGAAAATGATCATCATGAAATCTAAGGAATGGATCACAGCTGTAAAGATTGAAATGTTCTATTCTAAGAAAGAGATATTGACCATGTATCTGAACACGGTTGATTTTGGCAGTAACGCCTATGGTATTAAAACGGCCTGCAAAACCTATTTCAACAACAAGCCTTCCGAACTGACCATAGAACAAGCCTCCACGCTGGTCGGGATGCTCAAGGCTACAACGACTTACAACCCCAGAATCAACCCAAAAAATAGCCTGAAAAGACGCAATGTGGTTCTTGAAAACTTATTTGATCATAAGTTCATAAACCATAAACAGCTTGATTCACTAAAATTGATTCCTATTCGGTTGCAATATAAGATTGAACGAAGTTATGACGGAAATGCTCTTTATTTCAGAGAAGCAGTTGCTGCTCATCTGGAGGATTGGTGTAAGGAAAACAATATTGACCTTTATTCCGACGGATTAAAAATCTATACTACCATTGACACTCGCATGCAGAAGTATGCTGAAGAATCGGTCGACAAACAGATGCGCATCGTTCAGAATAATTTCAACAATCACTGGGGCAAACAAAATCCTTGGCAGGATGAAAACCATCAGGAAATCATAGGTTTCATCGAAGATCTTGCCAAACGGACCACAGCATGGAAAGGGCTCACCAGAATGTTTCCAAACAACCCGGATTCCGTGGAGTTCTACATGAATAAACCACACCCCATCACTGTTTTCGATTATAATGAAGGACATAAAGTAATTGTAATGAGCGCCATGGACTCGATCCGGTACATGGAAAAATTCATGCATTGTGGTTTTGTTGCATTGGAACCACAAACTGGTTTTGTTAAGGCTTGGGTCGGCGACATAAATTTTACCTTCTGGAAATACGACAAGGTTCTATCTCAAAGACAACCGGGTTCCACTTTCAAGCTCTTTGTTTATACAGAAGCAATGAACAAGGGCCTAAGCCCCTGTGATCTACGGCAAGACAAATACATTACCTGGGATGTCATGGAAAAAGGCCAACCCAAGGTTTGGACGCCTCACAATGCCAATGGGAATTTTTCTGGACAGATGCTCACGTTGAAAGCTGCATTTGCCCGCTCCATCAACAGTATAGCAGTAGCGGTTGCTAAAGAAGTCGGCATTCATGACATTGTTCAAACAGCAGCGGCAATGGGAATAAAAACGCCCTTGCACGAAATACCATCTGTCAGTCTTGGCTCTTCCGATGTCTCACTGCTGGAGTTGGTTAATGGGTATTCTACAGTCATTAATGATGGCATGTCACATGATCCAGTTCTTGTCACCAGAATTGAAGACCGTGACGGTAAAGTCATTTACGAATACAGCGAAGAACAAAAACGGGCCATACCCTATCAATCGGCCTTCCTGATGACACAAATGCTTCGTGGCGGACTTACCGAGCCCCTTTCGACTTGGGACCTCTGGAGCTACGACATTCACAAATACGGCACGGAATTCGGCGGCAAGACCGGAACTTCTTCCAATCATTCGGACGCCTGGTTCATAGGCGTATCTCCCAATTTGGTCGCGGGTGCCTGGGTTGGCGGCGAACATCGTTGCATCCATTTCCGTACAGGAGCCTTGGGGGAAGGCAGCAAGACGGCTTTACCGATTTTCGGTTTCTTCATGGAACGCGTTCTTAAAGACAATAGCCTAACACAATATCGTGGCAAATTCCCGAAACCGAAAGAAGAGATTACCGTTTCTTACGAATGCAATACCTATTATCCACCTGTTGTTGATTCAACAATGGTAGACAGCTTGGATACACCGCAGGAAGGGCTTCTTGAATCGGAAAGCTTCAATCAGGATGTGGAAGATTTGAAATTAGAAGAAGGCGATACCAAAATTGAGGAAATCACGCCCTAAGGTTCATGGACACGCTCCGGATTTACTTTGCAGACTTTTGGGAATCCTTCGACATGCAGGACAATTATTTTTGGAACCTGCTGTCGGAGAGATACCATTTAATACTAGACCCTGAGCAGCCCGAAATCCTTTTCTATTCGTATCTGGGATTAAAAGACATCCGAAAAAAAACGTTTCATCGATACAAATGCATTCGAATATTTTATACCGGAGAAAACCTTAGGCCAGACTTCAACGAATGCGACTATGCGTTATCGTTTGATCACTCCAATAATAATCGCAACCTTCGTTTGCCTTTGTATGTATTGTACAACGACTATCCTCAGCTAATAAAAAGGCATTTTCCGGATAATTTGCTGAAACAGAAAACCAAATTTTGTTGCTTCATTGTCTCCAATCCGGACAATCCGGTTCGCAATGATTTCTTCCTAGAGCTTTCCAAATACAAAACAGTGGATTCAGGAGGTCGTTACTTGAACAACATAGGTCGCCCTGTTGAGGACAAAATTCAGTTCATGAAAGACTACAAATTCGTAATTTCCTTCGAAAATGAATCGTATCCAGGTTATGTCACCGAGAAAGTCTATGAGCCGAAATTGGTGGACGCCTTACCAATATATTGGGGTGACCCTTTGGTTTCCAAGGAGTTTAATCCCGCCAGTTTCATCAATTGTCACGATTTCAAATCCATGGATGCAGTGATTAAATATGTCATTGAGTTAGATCAAAACGACGATCGCTATTTGGAATATGTGAAAGCCCCATTCTTTTTGGACGACAAGCCCAATAAATATGTCAGTAAAGAAAGGGTTTTGAATTTTCTGCAAAACATCATTGACAATCGCGCCAATTACAAACCATTGGCAACTACCTGGAAACAATCTCTCTATTTATATCGGAATCCAGTACAGTACGTAAAAAAGTGTTGGAGGATTTTAAAGAGTCATTGGAAACGGACGGGTTCGACCGTATAACCGTCCAAACGAAGTTGATTAATCAATCCAGTTTCTCCAACCAAATGCATGCAACCCACTGCCACAAAACAGGACTGTTCATTAAAAAACGCAGGTAACTGTTTCATCCAATTCAAATTACGGTCATCGACCAACCTTCGGCGTTCTTCAGATGTCATACTTTCATCTTCAACATCCATCTGTTTCATTTTTTCTAAATTTCCTGAAACATACACCTCGTTTAGTTGACTTAACTCATTCAACATTTGTTCCTTTTCACGGACCTCATATAAAAGTATTTCTGCTTGTCTTTCCAAAGTAAAAGAGTCGAACAACATACTCATCTGAAAATCTAATGTTTCCAAACCTATTACTTTCTTTTTAGAAGCACGAGCCTGTTTTTGAAAAAGTTCGTCAACTGCAACGGGTTGTTTCTTTAAACCCACACTTTTCATATACAACATGATTTGGTGCATCGTCATCAACATCATGGGTTTAAAAGAGCCCAATAAGTTCATACCAACGCCCATCACCGATTTGAACTCAGTATCCAGCATTTGATAATCGGAGGCAGAAACCAGATCCCTTATTTTTTTGCCTTTCATGACAGAACCCTGCATCATTTTCTTCTGCATTCCCGGTGTTTTCAGATTCATTTCACCAATCACTGCATCTGCCTGACCACAGACAGCCAGAATGGAATCAAACTGAGGAATCAAATCCTTATCAATCAAATGATGAGTGCCAAACAGATAACTGCTCTTGTTAAGACCGTTTCCAGAAACTTTCCAAAGAAGTTGCCCTTGAACATTTACGGACAATATGAAAATGGAAATCAAAAAGAGAATGGGGCGAGTTTTCATAATGTTTGGTTTAATTTCAGACTTGGAAATGGAGTTCAGCAGCTGATCGACCTTCTGAAAATGCACCTTCATCATAAGCCAACACACCATTCACCCATGTTTTCAGCACTTTGGTTCGGAATACTTGCTCTTCGTAGGGAGACCAACCACATTTTGAAAGAATAAGGTCTCCGGTCAGAACCCAGGAATCCTTTGGGTCCATCAAAACCAAATCTGCAAAATAGCCTTCACGAATGAAACCTCTTTTGTCAATCCGATAGAGATTGGCAGGCGCATGACACATCTTTTCAACAACCATTTCTTTAGTGAAGACTTGATCTTTTACGAGTTCCATCATCAAGGGTAGTGAAAACTGTATACTAGGCGCACCAGAAGCAGCAGTCAGACAATTGCCCTGTTTTTCTGTCCAAAGATGGGGTGCGTGATCCGTGGCAATCACGTCCAGTAATCCAGAAATTAGTCCCTGGCGTAGAGCCAGTTTATCTTGTTCTGTTTTGATAGCCGGGTTGCATTTGATGCTGTTACCAAAGTGTTCGTAATCCCGGTCGTCAAACCAAAGATGAGGAACGCAAACTTCAGCGGTTATTTTCTTATTTTTCAGAGGTTTGGCTTCCAGAAGATCCAACTCTTTGGCGGTTGTGAGATGGAGAATATGCAATCTGGTACCATACCGGGTAGCGAGTTCAACAGCGGTTGCAGAACTGGAATAACAGGCTTCCGCACTTCGGATCAAAGAATGGTAACGGATGGGTAGGTCACCACCGACTGCATCCAAATAATGAGTCTTATTGGCCTGAATGATGGCCTCCGATTCAGCGTGAACGCCAACGATTCCCGAAACAGTACTAAAAATGCCTTCAAGTGCTTTTTGTTGGCCGACCAACATGTTTCCCGTGGAGGATCCCAAAAAGACTTTGACACCGCAAACCCTTTTATAATCAGCTTTTTCAAGTTCAGAAAGATTATCATTGGTTGCACCAAGATAAAAAGAATAGTTGGCCAAAGACTTGGATGCGGCAAGCTCCATTTTATCCTCCCAGATTTGCACTGTGGTCGTTTGGGGCAACGTATTGGGCATTTCCATAAAGGAAGTAACCCCACCAGCCAAAGCAGCATGAGTTTCAGTTATCAGATCAGCTTTATGAGTCAGACCGGGATCCCTAAAATGAACGTGGTCATCGATTGCACCTGGAATCAGCCATTTACCGGAGGCATCCAACACCAGTGAACTATCAATAACATCCTGAGGAACAGGGCCTTCAAAAATTCGGGATATCAATACACCTTCCAAAAGCACAGATCCGGTGAAGGAGCGACCTTCATTTATGATCAGTGCCTGATGAATTAGGGTTTTTGTCATGCAGATTGCGATTTTTTTTGAGGAAACTTTCGTGACCAACTTCTCATGGTCATTTTTATGATTCCAAAAACAGCTTCGTTGAAAATGCCTCCATTCATTTTGGAAACACCCAATTCTCTATTGGAGAAAACGATGGGTACTTCTTTTATGGTGAAGCCACATTTCCAAGCCGTGAACTTCATTTCAATCTGGAAGGCATAACCTTTAAAATGAATGTTATCCAATTCAATGGTTTCAAGCACTTCACGACGATAACATTTGAAACCGGCAGTCGTGTCGAATATCTTCAATCCAGTTATAATCCTAACGTAGTAAGAGGCAAAATAAGACATCATCACCCTGCCGATGGGCCAATTTACTACATTCACCACATTGTTGACGTAACGTGATCCAATAGCAAGGTCACCGCCTTCCACAGCACATGCATGGTATAAATGAATCAAATCTTTTGGGTTGTGCGAGAAATCGGCATCCATTTCGAAAATGAAATCGTATTTGTTTTTCAAAGCCCAGTGGAAACCAGCAATATAGGCTGTTCCCAATCCGAGTTTACCTTTACGTTCCAACAAATGCAGGGATTCCGGAAATTCCTTTTGCAATGCTTTGACAATGTCACCAGTACCATCCGGTGAGCCATCGTCTACAATAAGAATGTCAAAGGCTTTAGGCAGGCTAAATACAGCCTTGATGATCAGCTCAATGTTTTCTTTTTCATTGTAGGTCGGAATAATGACGATGGAATCGGATGTCATGCCCATGTGCTTTTGATAATAATTGAATCCAAATATAAGGCTTTATTTTTTTCCGTCTCGAATAATATGCCCATATATTTTCTAATTTTGCATCGATTTATACATCTTTACGAAAACAGAGTTTGGAAATTGAAATTTTACGTAAACTCTACCAAAATCACCCGCAACTGCTTGCGGGCAAATTGGTATTGTCAAATGCAGGAGAAAACCTGTATTTGGAAGGGTTGATTGGCTCCAGCATCAACTTGGCAATCGCTGCACTTTTTGATGTAGGCAAACGTGATTTTGTGTTGGTGCATGAGGATGCCGAACTGGCAGGCTATATGTACCATGATCTTGTACAACTACTTGGTTCAGAAACTGTTTACTATTATCCAGCCAGTTTTAAACGAGCACTTAAATACGGTCGTAACGACCCTGGAAACACCATTTTAAGAACGGAAGCCTTAACCGCACTTCGTCAAAATTCCGGAATCATAGTTGTGACCTATCCCGATGCTCTTTTAGAAAAAGTAGTCTCTACGGATGAATTGAAACAAAACACACTGACACTTCACAAAGGTGAACTGTTAGACAATGCATTTGTAATCGAACTTTTACAGACATTCGGATTCGAACGCGTAGACTATGTATATGAACCTGGGCAGTTTGCTGTACGTGGAAGTTTGATCGACGTTTATTCTTGGAGCCACGAACTCCCCTACCGCATCGACTTTTTTGGAGACGAAGTGGAAAGTATTCGTAGCTTCGACATTGAAAATCAACTTTCAAACGATCAGGTGGAAAGTATTCAGATTGTTCCGTTCACCGATCAGAACAGTAAGAACGTAGTCGCGTTCACCGAATATCTGAACAAAAATGCAGTATTGGCTTTTTCGGATTTCGAATATGCCTGTGGAAAGCTCCGCATATTGGCTGAAGAGCCTGGTGACACCCCTTTGGACAGGCTGTTGAGTGAAACGGATTTTGTGAAAGAAGCCCAAAAGTTTTCCTGGGTGGAATTCGGTCGAAAAGCATTTAGCAAGAAACACACCACTTGCTTTTTTCAGACCTCTCCACAAGATCAGTTTGGAAAAAACTTTGATTTTGTCAGCCAAGCCTTTAAGCGATATACTGAGTTGGGATACCAGCTTTATGTATTGAGTGACAGCCCCAAACAAATCGAGCGACTACAGACCATCTTTGAGGACAGGGAAGAACACCAGCATTTCAACCCCATCGAGAAAACCCTTCATGAAGGTTTTGTAGACCATGACCTCCATATTGCCTGCTTCACCGATCATCAGCTTTTTGAACGGTATCACAAATACAACCTGCGTTCCGACAAGGCAAGGAATGGAAAACTAGCCCTTAGCCTGAAGGAAATCGTTCAGTTCCAGTTTGGCGATTATGTCGTGCACATCGATCATGGCGTCGGACGTTTTGCCGGGCTTTTCCGTACGGAAATAAATGGCAAGATGCAGGAAATCATCAAAATCGTCTACAAGGATGACGATACCATCTTTGTGAGCATCCACAACCTGCACCGCATTTCCAAGTACCGCGGTAAGGAAGGCGAAGAACCCCACATCCACAAACTGGGAGGAACAGCTTGGTCTGCCATGAAAGAGCGGACAAAAAAGAAAGTCAAGGATATTGCAAGGGACCTTATCTTATTGTATGCCAAGCGAAAAGAGGAACAAGGTTTTCAATATAGCCCCGATAGTTTCCTGCAGCAAGAATTGGAGGCTTCTTTTGCCTACGAGGATACCCCGGACCAGACAAAAGCTACCAATGACGTGAAAACCGATATGGAAAGCCTGCTCCCAATGGACAGACTAATCTGTGGCGACGTGGGCTTCGGTAAGACGGAAGTAGCCATTCGGGCGGCATTCAAGGCTGTCACCGACAACAAACAGGTGGCCATTCTCGTTCCTACGACCGTGCTGGCATTGCAACATTATAAAACATTCCAAAAACGTCTGGCCGACTTTCCTTGTAAAGTAGATTATTTAAGCCGTACCCGAAAACCCGGTGACGTAGCGGATTTGTTGAAAGATTTAAAAGAAGGTGGTACGAACATTGTGATCGGCACCCATAAACTCATCGGTAAGAACGTACAGTTCAAGGATTTGGGTCTGCTCATCATCGACGAAGAACAAAAATTCGGTGTAGCCATCAAAGAGAAACTCAAGCAGCTGAAAGTCAACGTTGATACACTAACCATGACGGCTACCCCTATTCCACGAACACTACAGTTTTCGCTGATGGGCGCAAGAGACCTGAGTATCATTTCCACTCCCCCGCCCAACCGCTACCCCATTCAGACGGAAGTCAATTCTTTGTCTGAAGACTTATTGAAGGAATCCATTGAATTCGAACTGGGTCGCAATGGCCAAGTATTCCTGCTGAACAACAGGGTTCAAAACCTACCGGATATCGAGAAAATGGTCAAACGTTGTGTTCCTGGAGCCCGTACCGTCATCGCCCACGGCCAGATGGATGGCGAAAAACTGGAAAAAATCATTCTGGACTTCATGGATTATGCCTACGATGTGCTCATTTGCACTACCATCATCGAATCCGGCATCGACATTCCCAACGCCAACACCATTATTATCAACAATGCCCATCAGTTCGGGCTTAGCGACTTACACCAACTTCGCGGACGCGTAGGCCGAAGCAACCGGAAAGCGTTCTGCTACCTTCTCGCACCACCCGTTCAGTCGTTGACTTCCGAGGCCAGACGCCGTTTGCAAGCTATCGAGAATTTTGCCGATTTGGGCAGCGGCTTCAACATCGCCATGCAAGATCTCGACATACGCGGCGCAGGCAATATGCTGGGTGCCGAACAAAGTGGATTCATAGCCGACCTAGGCTTTGAAACCTATCAAAAGATCCTGAACGAAGCCGTGCAGGAACTCAAAGATGATGAGTTCTCCGAACTGTATGCCGACGAAAAACACGCCACAAATAGCGAAGGTTCACCGACTTATGTTGCTGATTGTCTGGTGGAATCGGATATGGAACTCCTTTTCCCGGATTCCTACGTCCCAGGTTCCTCCGAACGAATGAGCTTGTATCGTGAGATGGACAATCTGGAGGCAGAAACCGAAATCGAAGCCTTCCGAAACCGCCTTACTGACCGATTCGGCCCCATTCCAAAAGTGGGTTCAGACCTCATCGACATGGTTCGTTTACGCCGCATCGCTAAAACATTGGGAATGGAAAAAGTAGTGCTCAAGACAAGTAAGATGACTTGCTATTTTGTCAGTAACCCCAACTCAACCTTTTACCAATCCAAAGCGTTCGACGGCATCCTGAGTTACACTCAAAGTCACCTTAAAACCACTCGTTTGCGCGAGCAAAACAACAAGCGTTCGCTCGTGGTTGAAAACGTGGAAAACATCGCTACTGCTCTTGTTCAACTGAAATTAATGCAGTAAATTTGTCGTTCGGTTAAAAATACAATAAACCAGATATGATCAAACTGACTTTCCCGGACGGTTCCGTTCGAAATTATCCCAAAGGCACTACGGCTTACCATGTGGCCGAAGGCATAAGTCCCAGACTTGCACAAGACTGTATCGCCGCCACCATCGACGGTCAAACGATTGAAATGAACCGCCCCATCCTCGTCGATGCTGCCATTCAGCTTCTCAAATGGGATGACACCGAAGGCAAACATGCATTCTGGCATTCTTCCGCCCACCTGATGGCAGAAGCCCTACAGGAACTGTATCCAGGTATTCAGTTCGGGATCGGGCCGGCTATTGAAAATGGTTTCTATTATGATGTGGATCCGGGAGAAAATGTCATTAAAGAATCGGATTTGGCAGAAATCGAAGCTAAGATGATCGAACTCGTTTCCCGCAAGGAAGCCATTGTCCGCCGTGACATCAGCAAAACCGAAGCCTTGAAGTTCTTCGGTCAAAAAAATGAAGGTTACAAATGTGAGCTAATTTCTGAACTGACCGACGGCACCATCACCACCTATTCCCAAGGCAGCTTCACCGATCTTTGCCGCGGTCCACACTTGGTGAACACCGAAAACATCAAAGCCATCAAGTTGCTTTCCGTAGCCGGTGCCTATTGGAGAGGCGATGAGAAACGCAAACAGCTCACCCGCATCTACGGCATCACCTTCCCCAAGAAAAAATTATTGGATGATTACTTACTATTGCTGGATGAAGCCAAAAAACGCGACCACCGCAAAATCGGCAAAGAACTGGAACTCTTCATGTTCAGTGAAATGGTTGGCAAAGGTCTGCCCATGTGGTTGCCCCGAGGAACCGCTCTTCGTCTGCGTCTGGAAGATTTCCTCAAACGCATCCAAAAGAAATTCGGATACCAGCAAGTGATGACCCCGCATATCGGAAACAAGCAATTGTACATTACATCAGGGCACTACGCCAAATATGGTAAGGATTCCTTCCAACCCATCCATACCCCGGAAGAAGGCGAAGAATACCTGCTCAAACCGATGAATTGCCCCCACCACTGCGAAATCTACAAATTTGCTCCTCGCTCATATAAAGACCTGCCCCTGCGCTTTGCTGAATTCGGTACCGTTTATCGTTACGAGCAGAGTGGTGAACTACACGGTCTAACCCGTGTACGCAGCTTTACACAGGACGATGCACACATTTTCTGCCGTGCCGACCAGTTGAAAGATGAATTCCTGAAAGTGATGGATATCATTTTCATTATTTTCAAGGCGCTTGATTTTGAAAATTTTGAAGCACAGATTTCATTGCGTGACCCAGAAAATAAGACCAAATACATCGGCAGCGATGAAAATTGGGAAAAAGCAGAACGTGCCATCGTTGAAGCCTGCCAAGAAAAAGGTCTGAATGCCAAAGTGGTACTCGGAGAAGCCGCATTCTACGGTCCCAAACTCGATTTTATGGTCAAGGATGCACTTGGTCGCCGTTGGCAACTGGGTACCATTCAGGTGGATTACAACTTGCCCGAACGCTTCGAGCTAGAATATGTGGGCAACGACAACCAAAAGCACCGTCCCATCATGATCCACCGTGCTCCTTTCGGCTCCATGGAACGCTTCGTGGCGGTATTGATTGAACACACCGCCGGCAAGTTCCCCTTATGGCTTACGCCCGATCAAGTGGTCATTCTGCCCATCAGCGAAAAGTTCAACGACTATGCCAAACAAGTGTGCGACTACCTGAATGACCGTGACATTCGCACCATTTTGGATGACCGCAACGAAAAGATCGGCCGCAAAATCCGCGACAACGAATTGAAACGTATTCCATACATGCTTATCGTTGGAGAACAAGAGGCAGAAAAACAAGAAGTTTCGGTAAGAAAACAGGGCGAAGGCGATAAAGGTTCAATGAATTTTGTTACCTTTGCCGAACTTTTGACCCAAGAAGTCGAAAAGATGGTTACCTCATGGTAATCAACAACTTGATAGTCATACATTTAAACATAACAAAACGAGGTTTTAAAACATCTGAATGAAGAACGATGATTTGAAAATGCAGTACCGGATCAATGACAGGATCCGTGTCAAAGAGGTTCGCTTAGTCGGTGAAAACGTTGAACAGGGTGTTTATAGCATTCAGGAAGCGTTGGCAATAGCCGATTCTAAACAATTGGACCTGGTGGAAATCTCTCCAAACGCTGCTCCCCCCGTCTGCCGTGTCATAGACTATCAAAAGTTCCTCTACCAACAGAAAAAGAAGGTTAAGGAACAAAAGGCGAAAGCCACCAAGATCACGCTGAAGGAAATTCGTTTCGGCCCCCAAACGGACGATCACGATTACAACTTCAAGCTGAAACATGCCAGATCCTTCCTTGAAGAAGGTTGCAAGGTGAAAGCTTATGTGTTTTTCAAGGGTCGTTCAATTCTTTTTAAAGAACAAGGCGAAGTATTGTTACTCCGTTTTGCCAACGACCTGGAAGATTATGGAAAAGTAGAAAGTATGCCGGTACTCGAAGGAAAACGCATGATCATCATGCTGGCTCCCAAGAAAAAGGCAGAACCGAAACCCGCTACTATAAAACCGATTTCAAATACACCGATTATAAATTTAAAAGCAGAACAAGATGCCAAAGATGAAAACTAATTCCGGTTCCAAAAAGAGGTTCACCCTTACCGGAACAGGTAAAATCAAGCGTAAACACGCGTTCAAAAGTCACAT
>Ga0209430_1001654_pt1 | contig 15997 bp, 12 predicted proteins | sample BarGraIncub1133A_FD_184504 | JGI IMG/M metagenome (GOLD analysis project Ga0209430, IMG submission 184504) | Arctic peat soil microbial communities from Barrow, Alaska - Barrow Graham LP Incubations 11-33A (SPAdes) (version 2) | ecosystem: Environmental > Terrestrial > Soil > Wetlands > Peat... | reverse complement strand
ACTCACCTCACCGTGCTTTGTAGTGTATCTTCTCCTAAGTATAATTATAACAAAATGGTGAAAGTCGCGCACCATTTTCATTACTATTTGTGACGCCAGCGACAGCGGCGTAATGGAGGTTAAAATGAAAAAGATTAATATTGGAATAATTGGTACTGGTGGTATGGGCAAAATACATACATCTGCTTATATGAAAAATGCTGATGCGTATGTATTGGGCGTAGCCTCACTAACAAAAGACTTGGCTCAGGATTTTGCTGATGGTAAGTGGGAAACAGTTCATTACAGCGAAGGAGAAATGAAAACCCGTATGCTTTATAAAATCCAAAGAGTATACAATGATTATAAAGAAATGGCTAAAGACAAGGATATTGATGCCGTAAGTATTGTAGTACCAAATTCATTACATTTTGAAATTGCATTGGAAATGCTAAAAAATAAAAAACATGTGATAATTGAAAAACCAATGGCATTTAATTCTGTTGAGGCAACACAACTTGTAACTAAGGCAAAAGAAATGGGTGTAATAATCGCAACTGGGCATATGTGGAGATATCATAAGGATGTTCAATATATGAAAAAAGTAATAGACGATGGCATCCTTGGAGATATAATTCAGACAAAATCATATGGACTCCATTTGCGCTGGGGGCCAGGAGGCTGGTTTACTCAAAAGTCCTTGGCAGGAGGTGGAGCCTTAATTGATATGGGTGTTCATGCTATTGATACCACTAAATTTTTATTGGGTGACCCTGCAGTTAAATCAGTCTATGCTTCGGTTGGCACAAAATTTGGTCAATACGATGTTGATGATTATGCACAAATCCTGGTGAAATTTGAAAACGGAGTTACCTCATTATTTGAATCCGGCTGGAACTTCCCGTATGTAAGCGGCGTAGAAGCTAGTACTGAAATTTGGGGAACAAAGGGGTATGCAAGAATATTCCCTACCTCTATATCTATTAAAATCTGTGATAAGTGGGGTAAATTTAATTTAGAGGAAATTGAAGAACACAGTTCTGTAGAACCATACAACCGTCAGATGGATAACTTTATTGATGCAATATTAGGAAGAGGAGACTGCCTTGTTGCGTATGAAGTAGGTTTGGAGGTACTGAAAATTACCGATGCAGCTTATGAATCTGCAAAGATAGATCAAGTAGTAAAATTTTAGGAGGTGGCTAGAGTGAATATAACTGCAACAGAAACAATTTTCTTTTATTTTATAGATAAAACTCTCCGTCAAATGATTGAAGTTGAAATATACTCAGAAACTGATTATACAAAACAAATATTAATAAATATAAGCACACCAAAACATGGTAAATGCACCACCAAAATTTTGGGACTAAAAAAAGGTAAGAATGATATTAAATGCTACGCACCTGTAGTCTTTCCAAATATGATAGACGGGAAACATGTTCCCATTAAAGCAGAATTAGAGGTTTGTGACGATCAAGTAATACTTAAGGATGAATTTGTATTAGGGAAACACAGACCTTGGACTATTTATGTTTGCCAGGATGTGTGCACTGATTTTACCTGGGGTATGAATGCTGAGGATACTATAAATGAATCTGTCGAACTAACTAAAGCTCATCTTGCATATATGGATATTACCGATAGTGAAAAGGAAGAATCACAAAACAGGTGGAATATAAATCAAACAATGGAAATAGAATGGTTTCTTGAAAGAGCAGGAGATGACCAGATTAAAAAGCTATTAAAAAGAGAGAAAGAAAAACGTCTTGAAATAAGTGCAATTTATAACTCAAACCTCTCTGCCCTAATGAGCACGGAGCAAGGAATACGTTCACTTTATTTTGCACGAGAGCTTGAAAAAAAGTATGGACTTAGTTTTTCATCAATAGAGCATATTGAGATGCCTACCATTACATGGGGAATGATGAGTTTGTTTGCAGGTGCTGGAATAAAATATTTTATAAAAGGTTGGTTAGATTTTAATAATCATCATTTAAGAAAAAGTAATGATATCCCACTATTTTACTGGCAAGGACCAGATGGCAATTCTGTTCTTTCATATATGGATAAAGGCGCAAATCTTAGAGCCTACTATGGGCATGCACATTTTTTATTGCATAAATCCTTTGGTGGCCCTGTAAATGAATATGAAGATGCAATTAATGAATTACATAATTGGTGGATACCTAATTATGAAAATAATGATAGCTTCCCCTACGATGCTTTTATGTTGGTAGGATCTCATGTAGATCTCTTAAAAATAAACAAAAGTGAAATTAATTTATTGGTAGACAAAATTATTAAATATAATAAGGAGCCATGGGAATATCCAAAGATAATCAACGCTACATGGAGTCAATATTTTGAAAATATCGAAGCCTTTGCAAAACTACATAATATAGAAATTCCCATTATCAAAGGTGATATGGGCTCTTCCTGGGAGGATTGGCCTGCTCATTATGCACATGTTGCTACTGAAATGAAGAAAGAAACTGAACTCTACACAACCGCTGAAAAAATCGCTGCTTTGGAAAATATATTTTCAGATACTGTTGATGAATTGACTTTGGATAAGCTTCATTCTTCAGTGAATTTTATGAATCATCTAGCCGAACACCCTTGGAATGGTCTAACCGATGTAGAAAGATTTGACCAATTAAGTAGAAAAATCAACTGGGTTAAAGGTTTAAAAAATAATAATAGAGACATTATTAAAATTCTAGGGAATAACAAACTTGAGGAACAGCCCACAGATATTAAGTCATTAAATACTTTTAACCCAATGTCCTGGCAAAGGAGTGAAGAAGTAGTTATTGGAATTAAAGGTTTTGATATACAGGATATTCTAGCAAAATATAACAAATACAACTCAAAAATACAGATTGTAAGTGAGTTTGGAGAAAACAAACTAGTTTTTTTAGCTGAAGATGTTCCTCCTTTTGGGTATAAAGAAGTTAAACTTACTACTGAAACTAATTCGTCCGGAACATTGAATATTGATACTACTATTTTGGAAAATAAGTTTTACAAAATAAAAATCAGTGAACAAAATGGGAGCATTTTCAGTATTTGGGATAAAAAAAATAACAGAGAATTAGTTAATCAGAGTGAAAACTTAGGAATAAACCAATATTTATATCAATCAGAAGGAATAATTTATAAGCTAAGTGACATAAAAATAAGCCCTGTAAATATTGGTCCTATAAGACATTCACTATTGATAGAAGGAACTACTCTAAATAGTAAAGTAACAACTATCCTAACCCTATACGAAAATCTGGATAAAATCGAGATTACGAATAAGGTTATTAAAAAGCCTACAACCGAGTTACAAAATATATTCTTCGCTTTCCCCTTTGATATCCCAAACAGAGAATATCACTACGATTGTATGGCAAGTATAATTAAACCGGGATTGATTGAATATGGTGGAGACAATATCAGAGGTTCTGGACAGGAGATATATTCTGTTAGGAATTTTATTAATGCTTCAAACAAAAACTTTGGAGTTACCTTGTCATCCACAGATTCTTATCTATTCCAGCTTGGAAATATGACCTATGACCTGATGCCTGATTTACCCGATGTCACAAATTCAACCATGTATTCTCTTGTGATGACCAACCGTAATTACTCTGAGTTTTTTAAGGATCAAGGTGGAAATGAAGAATTTACTTTTAGGTATGCAATTAAAACCCATACCCAAAGCTTTAATTCTATACAATCAGCCAGGTTTGGATGGAATCAAAACAATCCTATTATAGGTATAGTAGGAAATGCAAACAAAAAAATATTTAATAAGGAAAGTCAAAATTCGTTTATAACTTGCGATAAAGATAACGTAATTATTACAGCACTTAAAAATGCAGAAGATGATACAAGCAGCTACATACTTAGACTTTGGGAAATTTCAGGTGAAAGTCTGAACTTAAAAGTAGATGTTTCTAGTCTTGGCTTTAATAACGCCGTCGCCTGTGACCTCCTTGAAAGAAATAAAGATATCAATTATAAAGTTGAAAATGGAATTATTAGTGTTCCAATAGGCGCTTTTGGAATTACAACTATTAAATTATCAAAATAAATTTGCGAGGTAGAATGAAATGAATGAAGTTTTCAAAGGGAAAATAATTCCCAGAATTGGACTAATGGTTACTGTGCATCCGTTTGAAGATGGCGCTGATAACGCAGAACTACTAAAAAAAGCTCTAGAAACAAAGTTAACTGGATTGGAAGCAGAAATTGTTACTTTACCTTGCTTGATAAAAGACAGAATCTCTTTGGAGCTTGCAGCTAAAGAATTTATATCAAAAGATATAGATGTTATTTGTCTTGTCGAAGCAACCTGGAGTAATGATGACCTGTTACTCGATTTGTTAGAAATGATTGATAGACCTGTAATAGTATGGGGAATACCAGATGTTACAGCAGGTTCAGTCTGTGGAGGACAACAGGTTTGTTGTGTACTTTTTGAACTTGGCAAAAAATATAAATTTCTTCATGGTGGCGTTGAAAAAACAAGTTTGTATAAGGAACTTGAAAGTTATGCAAGAGTTGTTGCCCTGTCAAGAAGATTAAGAAAGGCTAAGTTTCTGATGATTGACTATAGAGTTTCAGGCATGACCGAAATAGCTTTTGATGAGTTTGCATTAAAATCCGAACTAGGTCCAAGAGTGATTCAGATTCCCTATGATATACTAAATCTGAGAACAGAAAAAGTTAGCTATGACAAAGTGAATTCTGTCCTTAAAAACATTAAAGATAAATATGGAAGTTGTTCTGCAAATCAAAAGGATTTATTTGAATCAATAAAAAAATATATAGCCTTAAAGGAACTAATGGAGGAAGAAGGTATTGAAGGTGTTTCTTTCAGGTGCTACCCCTATCATATGGGCGAAATATGTCTTGCCTTCTCATTGCTTTCGGATGAAGGATATGTTTGTGGTTGTGAAGGTGATATAAATGCTGTAGCAGCAATGTATATAGTAAAAAGCCTTACGGGAAAGGCAGTTCATAACACTGATTTTTTACATGTTTATGAAAATGAGAACTCAATTTTATATGCCCACTGTGGTGCTGCAGGATTTTCACTAGCAGGAGATAAAAAGGAAATCAGTCTAGAGCGCGTACGCCTTGCGAATAAAGGGTTGTGTGTTCTTTTCCCCGCACATCCAGGGAACGTAACTTTACTTAACCTGGTAGGCAGAGCTGGTACATATAGAATGGGGATAATAACTGGCGAAGCCGTCAATACAGAAATGGTGTTTGCTGGAAATCCCGTAAAGGTAAAATTCGACATAAAATATGAGGATATACTAGCTCAAACAGCTGATAAAGGATTAGGGCATCATTGGATGATTGGTTATGGTAATATTGAAAGTGAAATAGAAGAACTGGCAAAATTAATTAAAATGAGTTATTATAAATATAAAGAACTGTGAAAAGCATAGCCTTACTTTAATGTTTTTCACAGTCTCCTAGTGTTAGAAGTTGTAACTTAATTAATAAAATTAATAAAAGGATTATCTATTTTTATGGAATTTAAATTTTACAAACTTGATGAAGAAAGTGAAAAACTAAACCTCCTTAAACTCATTAAAAAATATGGTACTGTAACCAGAGGTCAGATTGTAACTTTAACTGGTTACAGTAGTGCTAAAATTGGCCTTTTGATAAAAGAAATGGAAGAACAAAACCTTTTAGAGGAAATTGGTGATGATGAATCTACCGGAGGAAGAAAAGCGAAACTTCTTCAATTGAGGGGTAATAAGGGATATTTCTTAGGAATTGAATTGGGAGGCTATGAACAGAAAATTTCCATAATTGATTTTAGCGGAAAAATGCTTGCTTATGATAAAATACCAGAAATCTCTGACCATAATGAACTAGGTATGGTTATTGATACGCTTGTAGAATTCATACACAAATTTATAAACTTAAACTCCAAGTATACTTCTGGAATTCTGGGAATAGGTCTTGCTGTATCGGGTGTGGTTGACAATGAAACAGGAGTTTGTAGATATTACCGAAATAAAAAGTCGTGGGAAGGAATTGAACTTAAAAGTATTCTTGAAAAGGAATTTTCCATGCCTTGTGTAATTGACGATAGCAGCAGAATGATGGCTGTTGCAGAAAAAGTATACGGAAGCTGTCATGAGATAGATAACTTTATACTTGTTTCTATCGGAGTAGGAATTGGTGCGGGAATTTATATAAATGGGCGTTTATTCAGAGGAAGTGGGGGCTTGGCTGGTGAAATAGGCCACATGGTTATAAAAGAAAATGGGCCAAGATGTGTTTGTGGTAATTATGGCTGTCTTGAAAGTCTAGCTTCTGGATATGCAATAGAAAGACAGCTACAAGAAGCATTGAAAGATAATGTATATTCAAGTATTAAACAAGGAGCTTCAACAGCAAAAGAAGTCGTTGACCAGGCCAAATTAGGTGATAAACTTGCCTACAGCATTATAAATAATGCTGCAAAGCATTTAGGTGTTGGTATTGCAAACGTTATAAATATTTTCAATCCAGAAGTTGTTATTTTGAGTGGAGGAATATCAAAAGCAGGTGAACTATTAACTGAGCCTATTGAGCAGGTAGTAAAATCATCTGCTCTGGAGTTTTCAGCTAAAAATTGCAAAATTATTATTTCTCAACTGAATGAATACGCTGCAGCTCTTGGTGTGGCAAATGTATGTATAGATAAAATTTTGGAAACTAACTTAATTTTGAAAACATAAGAATAACATGCCGTAAAAACCAATTCAGTATTTAAAGGATTACTTTTAAACCAGTACCTCTAAATTACATTAAATAGGACTTTTGTATTCTAAAAAACAAATATCTCAAAACTAAATTGCAAAAGTAAAAGCCACCCCTATTTCAGTTAAGATGGACTTTACTTTTGCAAACGGGTGTTCTGCCTATGCACTTGGTTCAGGAACAACGTAATGTGTTCCGAAGACACATGCGTTTAGTAATCTTACAAAAAGTTGTTTAGGGTTGAACCTTCGGTTAAACCTATAACAAAATTCATCGAGATATGATTGTAGAAATCCACCATCAAGACTGTGATAAGTGCCCATAATATAGGTTTTAGCATTTCCGATGATAACGTGAAGCCATTTTAAGAATTCCTTATTATCTGATTCGTAGAAGTTTTGATATTTGTGCACATAATTTTCTTTTAACCTTTTATAAGAACTATGTCCGTCAGAGAATATTGTGCTACCTTTTTTTATATATTCTTCAGCGGTTCTTGAAATCTCTTTTGTTGATACTGCTTCAATCACCATCATCTTGGCATATAAGGGGTTACCTTTAGTATCTGTAGATAGGGCTATTGCAACTTTTGCTTTTGTAGTTCCGCGCCCATCTGTGTTTGGTCGCGGTGCTCCAAAGTAGGCATCATCCATTTCAACAAATCCCGATAGTTGATAATTAGAATCCCTTTCACTCATTGCATGGCGAATTTTGTGTAATAGTCTCCATGCGGTTCTGTAGTTAAGATCCAGTATTTCTGAAATTGACAAAGCTGATCTGCCTCTTTTATCATTTGATACCAAATAAATAGTCCAAAACCACACAGTTAAATCCAGTTTACTTCTATGCATTACAGTTCCAGCTGTAACTGAGGTTTGATGTGAACATTTTTTACATTCATAAAGTCTTCGAGTACTAATATAATAATACTCACAATGTCCGCACGTTGGGCATTTAAAGCCTTCGGTCCATCTTTTTTCAAACAAATACTTTTCACATGATTCTTCTGAACTAAATTTTTTTGGAATTCTATCAAATTGAAATCTTCTGCGCTAGCCATAATATCGCCCCCAAAACTGGTGTTCTATATTTGTTATACATAACACCAGTTCTTTTTACAACACCTTTCTGAGTCAAGTGCATAAGCAGAACAGGTGTTTGGCTTGGCACTCCTCTATATTCAAGCATGGGAATAATATTTTCTAGAAGATGAGAATAACCATAGCCTCCATATTGCACAGTCTGCATTTTACTGCACACGTCTTGAGAAAGGAATAAATGATCACCAAGGCCACCTTCTATGCTCTTCACAATAGTATCCAAGCGTTCCCCATCACTACCGAAATACCAGGGAGAGTCTCCATCATAGGCACCGTTGTCAACATAAAACTCATTGCCGAAACAATCTGACTCCAGATAAATTTCTTGTTTTGCAAATTCCATACAGTCAGTCACAGAAGAACCATCACAATGAGCAAAAGCAACTTTTCTTAAATTTGCGCCTTCCTCTTTTAGTATTTTCACTATTTTTCTACAAATTTCAGGATTCATCCCTACATGTATGTTCATCGCTAATCCTGTATCTTTTTGAACACGCGCGGAAGCTCGAAGTGAATTTTCTTCAGCACAAGAAAAGTTGGAAATGCCCACTTCTCCGATGATTCCTGCTTTTATATTTGTACCTGGAAATCCTTCGTTGATATCCCTCATCATCACATTATACATATCATTAATTGACATTTTCCTTATTTCTTCCGAAAAAGTTTGGTCAATATAAAAGCCTGTTCCTGCAATAATATAAACTCCTGATCTTTCAGAAATGATCTTTAATTTCTCAGGATCACCATATAGTCCATATGTACTCATTTCCATGATTGTTCCGCCACCAGCTTCTTTAAACAGCTGAACTTCTTTAATCATCTCATCAACATTGTCAAGTAGAGCATTATCTCTGATGGCACAATAATTTCTCCGCAGTTCTCCAAGATTTTCTATGGAAACTTTTTGCCATACAAGATCAGGTCTATGTGATACATCTGGCCATAATCCCGGCCAATCAAAGCCCATTATCAAATGTTCATGTGGAAGTATTATTCCAAAGTCTTCTACGTCAACAAAACCTGTAACCGTCATCACTTTCATATACATTTACCTCCCCGCATCATCAATATCCTATTTATTCAATCAACTTCAGCACTTTCCATATATGTTTCAGCTTTTCTTTAAAGACCTTTTGTGCATCACCTTTAAGATCTTTATAAAAAGGATAATCAAAACATCCCTTTAATAATTCTACATTTCTAATACCTTTTTCATCAAAGTATTTTATTGCTTCTTCCATCAGCTTTTTTCCAACCACTGCATGGATTCTTCCAGATTTAAAAAATATTGCGTCCACACTTGCGCTGCCATCGCAGGAACATTTAGAACAGCAGTGAATAAAACCTAGTGTCTGATTATTATCATTAAAGGCAACAAAAAGTCCATCTGTCTGCGTGATATTTCTTTCAAAATAGTCTTCAGTCATAAAAAATTCTTGAGAAACCTTTCTGATTTCAATGTTATATGTATTTACAATATGTTTTAGCATATCAGGTGTATATTTTTTTACAATGATGTGGTTTACATTGATACCTTCAAAGGCATAACCTACTTTTCTAATTTTATCCGTAGTTCTTAAGTCTTCAGAATTAAAATTCATCCCATTTTCTTTAAAGAATTCCTCTGCAATTTGATAAGCTTTATCTCCATATTTTTCAGCGATAAACTGCACAATTGAATAGTAACCGTCAGCATCCTTGGCTTGATTGATGAACTCCTGATAGTTATTTAAAAGTTCCTTTGCAGGAGGTAAATCTTTTAATAATTCTTTATGTAAAGCCATAGTATCCACCCTTTCATTTTTTTGTTTATTTCCAACTTCTCCAACCGGTATGTTCAATTGAGTTCAACCATTTCTGCTCTTCTTCTGTTTTTGCCAGTTCTCTTTTTTGAAGACAGATTCCATCTCCTTTTAGCATATGCCTCGGCATATGCTGACAAAACAGTGGATGTAATGATGCTGTATTTCCCATATCCCAACAGCACCATGTTATGCCTATTTTTTCTTCTTTTATCGACTTGAATGCTTCTGCATAGGTACAGCGGACACATTTAAGTTCATGGTAGCGTTGTTCTGGAACAGGATTGAAGTCACAAATACAAGTTCTGCTCCAATCAGCAGGTAGTCCTTGCCACATGATGTCCAATTCATTGATCAAAATAGCTGGATTTCGGTCGTATTTTTTTTCATTCTCAATAATATCAACTGATAATTCACCAACATAGTTTCCATTCTCTCTTCTGATATTCTCAGCGATATCCAAAACCTCTTCTCCAAAAGCATTCACCATTTCACGCAAAAGCTTTCCATAGATAATTGCGCGGTATTGAGCAGTTTTATCCCATTGCATGGTAGTTTCATGACTGTCAAGCTTTTCTCTGGCACTTAGTACCCGGTTAGCTTCTTCGCTCATTATAAAAAATCTCCTTTTATATTCATTAACACTACTTCCACACTTTGAATAAAGCAGACATCTATAGAGGACTGCTTTACCTATTTCGATGTTTGAAGTAGTGATCTGTTGACATAGGTATCAATGACATCCGTGCTAGGATACAAATTGGAATTATCACCAATTAGTTGGTAAAACATGCTGAAGTCTCCACGAAATTTAACCTCTTCTATTTATATACACTACTTCAACTTATATAAATAATAACACAAAAATTTGAGCGTAAAAACTATATACAATTTAGATTTTGGGTAAATTCTTCGGCTTTTTATTTAGGCGGATAATTAAAATAACTAAAAAGAGAATACCTGAAATAGTATTTTTAATATTATCTATCAGTCTTGACAGGTTCTCAACATTAAAGCTTAAAATAATAAGTTTATAATTCACCGATTTCACGGTGCAATCCATTTTGCTTTAACACAAATAATCCACATCAAAGAAAGTTATCTTCCCTTGATACGGATTATATTTTTATGGGAATACGCTCCTTATTTTCTTAGCTTTAACTATTCTGTCAAGAGCAACTATGTAAGCACCCATTCGAAATATGATACGACAACACCATTGGCGTTTGCCAGAATATCAGGGCTACTGCTCGGAAGGTGTGTTTGACCCATAAAATGTTTTTAAAGCAATACAATGTAAGAAAATGTACAATGGCATAAGCAATAAAGAATATAATAATAAACCGATTACTATTGCTTTTAAAAAATATAATTGAGAAAATGACTAATATCCAGGAAACTCTAAATGCAATTGAAGAAATTATTGTTGCTTTCTTTTTTTTTATAAATTTCCCAGATATAAAACTGGCCAAAAATGTTCCTAGTGCCATAAATACATAGGTAAATAAAATAGGAAGGTTTAGAATAATCTTATTGTCCGTATAATGTTTAAGGAATGCAACAATTGTGACCCCTGGCATAATAAAAGCATAAGATACAGTGAAGAAAGTACCATCCCCCACATTCAACCATTTATTCCTGTTATAATTTTTTAAAAGCTGTTCTTTTTTATTTTGCATTATTTTTATTTCATTTCCACCAATATATTATGTACTGATCCATCTCCAAAAATTTTAAAGCTATTTCCTTCTATTTCAATATTATCAATTAAAATCTTTGTTATTTTCCCACTTCCTTTATTTGTAATGTTGAGATTATAAATATCCCCTTTATAAACTCTCCTCATTGAACAATTTTGCCAGAAATCAGGAATACATGGTTTAATTGTGACCGAGTCATATCCTGGAAAGAAACCAAGCATATTCTGTGTAACAGCTCTAAACATCCACCCGGCTGTACCAGTAACCCATGCAAACATTGTTTGCCCGGCTCTTGGGTTATCTGGACCGAAATACATATTCGTCAGAGCATAAGGCTCGCAACCTGATTCATCGGAAGAATTGGAATCACTGTCCGGTAAAATTTTGATCATGGTGTCGTAAGCTTCATTACCCCTGCCAACACAGCAATCTGCAACGATTTTGAACGTACCTCCATGGCAATAGGGTGTTCCGTTTTCCCAAATACCGGGGACAAATCCTGTCAACCTTCCAATTGTTGAGTTATATTTTGTATATGGTGGATAAAGTGTAAGAGGACCATATGGAGAATCAAGATATTTATCCATTGCCAAAAGGCACTTTTCAGTCTTATCCTCATCAGCAATACCTGCCATAATAGCCCAGGTTTGACTATTTAAATATATTTTCCCTTCTTTTTCAGAATTAGTTCCAACTTTATTACCATCATCGGAATAACCCGCAAGATACCATTCTCCATCCCAACCATTAAGATTGATTGCCTTTTTAATCTTTTCCGCTCTTTCCAACATTTCTTTTTGTAACGGAATATCTTTTTTTATACCTGCTGCCATTTCAGCCACATTATTAAGGGCATAATATAGAGCAATAGATGTCCAGACGCTCTCACCTTTTCCTCCTACACCAATGCCATTTAATGAATCATTCCAGTCTCCTGCTCTTGCAAGGACTAATTCTCTCTCCCCCGTATCATCTGAAGAATGCCTAACAGCAGTTAAAATATGTTCCCAAACTGCTGCTTTCCCTTCATCAAGATATGGCTCTTCTATCTCTAGGAATTCATAATCCCCTGTCTCTTTTATATAAGCATTAATAGTTGGAGCAATCCAGGTTGGACCATCAGAATAAATGTGATTGTCTATAGGCAGCCATCCGCGGACACATTTTCCATCACTATATTCATATCGTAAAGTTTCAAGAATCTTTTCCTTTGCTAATTCAGGATTGAAAGAAGCAATTGCCCAGGCATCTTGCAATTGATCCCTAAAACCCTTTCCTGTATCCCTTCCAACCTCTGCACATAATTGTACTTGCTGTTTGATCCACTTATTGATAAGATTATTTACTTTAGGTTCGGGGGTAGTTATTTCAATATCACTAATGTTTTTATTTTTTGATTTTTTTAATTTAATAAATTCATTTTCAATTATATCTTTGGCAAACAGTTTTTTACTCATTCTAACCGCTTCATCTCTTGTATTAGTTGATCCCATTAAAACATGATAAGTAAATTCTTCTTCGGGTAATAGTGTAATGGTGTTTTCCAATACTCCTACCATGTCCTCATTAGAAGCAATACTATTCATACAATTCCCTTTTACTACTGTTTCTGGAGCACTAATCTCACCATAGGTACCTAAAAAAGCTTTTTTGCTGGTTTCAAAACCTGTTGCTGGGATACTTGAGGATATAAAACCGCTGAAGCGATCATGAGTTCTCTCTTGGGCAGTATTATATGCAACAAGTACGTTTTCTTCTTTTATAAATTCAGCGAATAAATTAGAATAATAATTACAATAAATCTTATAGCCTGTCAGGGTATATTCTACAAATGAATACACCTTTATTTTTTTCTGCTTATTAGTTTGATTTTTTAATTTTATTGTCCAAATCTCTGTTGGCTCATCATCATTTGTAAATACTCTCAACTGGGTATTTATCCCATCATATTCACCTTGAATCACAGAATATCCTAAACCGTGAATGCAACAGTAATTTTCTAAATCCTTCCTAACCGGATACCACCCAGGATTCCAAAATTTTCCTGTTTCTTCATCTCTGATATAGAAATATCTGTTCCCATTCTTTATTAAAACAGCCCTTCCTCTTCCATCCGGATCAATATAACTTGCTGCTCTGTCACCATTGGCACCTACTCCGCCACCAAAATGATTAATTCCCGAAAGTATTCGTGAGTTCCAAATATAATTCATTAACGGTCTTGGTGTTATAGGTGTATTAATTAAAAATTCAGATCCTTCATTTAAAAATTCTCCGAAATTACTCATTTAAAATAACCTCCAATTATTTATTCTTAATAATTTGAAATGAAATCACTTAATGATGTCAAATATCAAAAATTAGGAAGATTTCTTTTATAACTTCCAAGTTTTTATTTTGCATTCTATAGTTAATACAAATTTTTTACATGCTTTAAATAATAATTAATTGCTAATACTTATTTTTTATATATCAACTTATGAAAAATATCAACATAAGCGAATTCATAGTCGTCAGGTGAATATAATAAGCTATTTGAACAATATTGCATCTGCATTTTGGGTTGATCTTGAATATTTATGGCAAAAGCTATTTCGCTTTTGTTTTTAAAAGGTTTTAGTGGTGGGCAATTAGTAATTTTTACAGTATATAAACTTCCCTTATACTCTTCTTCAATTCCCAATTGTCCAGCATATCTGCTTGAAATATTAGATTCCTTCAATATATCTACTTTTTCCAGCATATGTTCATTTCTGTATCCTGTAACATGGTTCCAATCACCTTTGTAAAAACCACATCCTAGGTTCACCACTGAATTTTCTTCTTCATCCACTCCGGTAATAAATTGCAGCTCATTAAGCCAGATAGAAATATACACCGGTTTCAATTCATTCTGATATACTAAAACCTTTAATGTCAAATCCTTCTCGTTCCAGAACCCCCAAAGCAAAGCTCCCAAAGCCATCGGATTATTCCTTACCTTTAGTATTAATGTTGGTTCGAAATCTATTTCAAGATTTTCATCATCATTATACATAAAATCAATAGGAGAACCCTCTGGAACTTCTTTGTATTCTCCCTTAACCGAAACTGAAAAATTCCATTGGTCAAGACATTCAATCCATAGTTTATCTCCTTCTATATGAATCGGTAGCCATACATGTCTCGAGTCATATAATTTTCTCCCTCTCCATCTGTCTGCACCAAGAATAAAGTTTCCAGGGTATCCAGCCACAGGTATTGCAAAGGAAGGTTGTAGGTGATATGTAATTCCTGAGCCGGTACCTTCACATATTTCTCCTTTTATGTTCCATTCACCAAGCATTGAATTTGATACAGCATATTGACATGGATTTGATCCGAAACCTGTACAGCCTGATGCAATCATATAATAACTGCCATTATTTTTCAGAACCGCATAGCCTTCCCTGCGGTCATCAATATACATTCTTTTAAATGAACCCTCCATAGTCAGATAGTCGTCAGATAAAAGATTTATTTGTGTTATAGTATTCCACTCAGTAGAATGAATTAAATAAGCCTTACCATCATTATCTTTATAAACTGTCATATCCCTACTCATAGCTCCATTTGGGCTAAAACTTTCAATATAGTGATAAGGTCCTGTTGGGCTATCGCTGATGGCAACTCCAGCTTTGGCCAAATCATACTTACTTGATTCAACATGCATCCACATAACAAACTTTTTTGTCATTTCATTATAAATAACAGCAGGACGCTCAATTATTTTACTTTTATGTAGTTCATGATTTATATCAATGCATGTAGGATAAAGTGCTATTCCTTCGTTTTTCCAATTTAGCAAATCCTTTGATGAGTAGCAGGAAAATCCGGGAAACTCTATAAACTTTATCCTCATATCCCCAAACCAGTAGTAAGTTTCATCATGATAAAGCATTCCACCACCATTTGACCTTATAGGATTACCATCCGTATCCTTCCATACTTGTCCGGGCCTAAATAATTCATTCATAATTAATATTACTCCATGTCCTCATAAATTTTTTTACTTATCTGATTCATAATAGCATAAAATAAATTTAATAATAAATATACATCATTCAGATTTTGGGTAAAATCTTCGGTTGTTTTTATAAATGGAAATACAACAATAAATGAAGAAAATAAAGGAACTTAAAAGAGCCCATTCAATATTAAAAGAAGTACTATGTTCTTCTAATGCATCACATTTCGGGTCTTTTTGAATATTTCCTTTATTAAGCCTTCAAATCCAATATCAAATATGGGTAAGCTTAAAATTATTTTTTAGACACCAATTTGCTGCAGTAAGACCACTTTTTAGATAAGACCCTATGCGTTGTTTCCATAAGTTTTCCTACAACTATTAAGCAGAAATTTAATGACTTTAGTATAACGCTGAACCCTGAGGAAAAATTTCTTTTGCTGATTATAAAGATTGATATTTACTCGAATTTTTTTAACAATTACAATAATACTGATATATATTTGTTTAAGTTTGCCATATCAAATACTATAAATGACATATGCAACATATATATTGAGGCACTAGAATGTTCAGATTACAGGATGTTCAATAAGCATGCGTGTTTGATTTATTCAAAAGACTTAGTTCATCCGCATTATAATCCTTTAACATCGTATTTCATGTAGC
>Ga0209430_1001651_pt1 | contig 16018 bp, 14 predicted proteins | sample BarGraIncub1133A_FD_184504 | JGI IMG/M metagenome (GOLD analysis project Ga0209430, IMG submission 184504) | Arctic peat soil microbial communities from Barrow, Alaska - Barrow Graham LP Incubations 11-33A (SPAdes) (version 2) | ecosystem: Environmental > Terrestrial > Soil > Wetlands > Peat... | reverse complement strand
ATTTTCAGGTAATACCTCAGCGAGTACATTCGTTATTCCAACTTTTTTTGCTATGAACCTAGCTGCATTTACATTATCGCCGGTTATCATGTAAACCTCAATTCCCATCTTTTGAAGTTTAGAAACCGCCATTAAAGAACTATCTCTTATCTTATCAGAAAGTGCTATAACGGAAATCAATTCTCCATCTACAGCAGTTAGTACTGCTGTCTTTCCCTCTTCATAGATAGGTTTTAAAATTTCATCTGAATCTTTCAAATTAATACCATTTTCGCCTATAAATCTGGGTGTTCCAATTAACACTTGTTTCCCCTCAATTTCTGCATATATTCCTTTGCCTGGAATTGCTTTAAATCGGTTGGCATCAGCAAGATTAAAACCGTTAAGCTCTTTCCCTTTTTCATATATGGCTGTACCAATTGGATGCTCAGATTTTTTCTCAGCTATTGCAGTTAATCTCAAAATTTCATTTTCATCATAAAGTATATTATCCTTATCAAATAAAATTATATCTGTAATCTCATGATTACCTGTAGTAATAGTACCTGTTTTGTCTAGTACAATAGCATTTATCTTATATGTTATTTCCAAAGACTCACTTTTTTTGATAAGTATTCCATTTTGTGCTCCTTTACCGAGTCCCACCATAACTGCTGTAGGTGTTGCTAGTCCCAGAGCACATGGACATGAGACTACAAGTACCGAAACCGCATAAATTATCGGTAAGTTAATTACAAATAATACATGCTTAAATATAATAAAGTACCACACTAAAAAAGTCATAAGAGATACCAATAATACAAAGGGAATAAAATAGGCGCATACCTTATCAGTAATTTTCTCTATTGGAGCTTTACCACTTTGGGCATCTTCTACAATCTGAATTATTCTAGCAAGCTTAGTATCATTTCCTACTTTTGTAGCTCTAAATTTAAAGGCTCCGAATTTATTAAGTGATGCACCTGTTACAAAATCATTCTCTTTTTTATCTACAGGCAAACTTTCTCCCGTAAGCATTGATTCATCAACCATTGATGTACCTTCAGTTATTATTCCGTCGACAGGTATTTTCTCACCTGGCCTTACAATAATTACGTCCCCAACAATAACCTCATCTATTGGAATATCTACCTCTTCATTTTCACGAACAATCCTAGCTGTTTTAGGCCTGAGACCTACAAGTGTTTGTATAGCCTGAGATGTTTTACCCTTAGCAACCATCTCCAAATATTTCCCAAGCAATACAAGTGTTATTATGACAGCTGAAGCCTCAAAATATATATCTTTTAGCCCTAGAATATACCCTAAATTTTGAAAGAAAATCACATACAAACTGTATAAGTAGGCAGCCGTTGTTCCAATCACCACAAGCAAATCCATAGTTGCTTTCCCTGCCAAAAGTGAACGGTATGAGTTTTTGTAAAATCTTGCACCAATAATGAACTGAACAGGGGTCGCTGCAGCAAATTGCAAGCGCCAGTCATGAAGAAAATAAGACTTTACTCTCAAATTATAGACAAATGTACCCCAGGCTGTTTTCGTAGTTGGATCAAATATATCATGACAAAATCCAGCTGCTAAGAATATCATGTGTAGTATCAATGGTACACACAAAATTGCCGAGATAATCAATAGTTTACGAACCTTGTTTTTCTCTATTTCGTGATGGTCCAAACTTAACCTTCCATCTTTATCCTCATTTTCTTCAACAGAAAATCCAAGTTTTTCAATTGTATTTTTTATAATAGGCAGATATAAATTAGTATTATCATATTCTAAATATGCTTTTTCAGTAGCATAACTTACTCGAGCCTTAGTTATTCCTTCAAGCTTTTCAAGAGTTGCTTCAATAGTAATGGAACACAAGGTACAATACATTCCATAAATTTTAAGCGTTTTTGTTTCAACCAAAATATCACTTCCTAAAATATTTTTGTTTCTTATAAAATAATCTTAAACCACCCATTTATGGGTGGTTTGTTTAATTCAATTAGCTTTTCTCAAATTCATGTGTAATCATATCTGATATTTTTACCTGTCCTTTTTTAAGTTTTCCATTTTTAACAAGATCATCCACCCAAGGTTTTATCTGATCTTCTGGAATAACTGGGGTTGTAGAATAGTAATGACTGCCATCTACTGCAACTCCAATATAATCTCCTGTTATTTTAGCAGCTTGTGCTGGATGCTGATTTGCCCAATTTTGAGCAATATTAATTGCTTTTACAAACTTTTTAATAGTATCTGGATGATCCTTTATAAAAGCATCTGTAAAGTAATACAAATAAATACCAGCAGCTTCTCCCAGGCCTGAATCTGATGAATCTCCAATAAGTTGAAGACCAGAATCTTTAGCTAATTTATAGAAAGTAGGATGTACAACGGCAACATCGATGTTCCCTTGCTCAACAGCTTGTAATGCTGCCTGATCAGTATCGAAGTTTACAAATTGAATCCTATCTCTACCTATTTTATATCTATCAGCAATAGTGCTTGAAATAAAGGTTACGCAACTAGGAGCAAGACCGTTGTAAATTAGCTTTTTCCCTTTTTTATAATTTATTAAATCATTCCAAGTTTTTATACCTGTACTTTTCTTAACAAAATATCTCATATGACGAAACTTTGAATCAACACTTGCCGGAGGTTCTATGATTGAACGAGCAACTCCTTTTATTGTGGCACCACCAGCTACATATGTGGCAAGTGCATTTGGATGAGTATCCGCAAAATCATTGCTTCCATTTAGAACTGAAGGTAATATCTCTGGATCTTTCAATTCACCTGTGAATACAAGTTTTAAACCTTGGGCTGCAAAATAACCATTTTTATCTGCTACTAGTATTGGAGTTGATGTACAATTCTTTCTGGTATTAGTTTTTATTTCTATTAATTTTTTAGTATCTGTGGTTTTAGCAGGATCTGCTGGAGCCGAAGTTGTTTGTGTTGGAGAACCAACCTTTGTTTTACCAATATTCGCTCCAACTCCTATTGCAATTAAAACTACTACTGCCACGATACCGATGGTTAATGGTTTTACTTTCTTTTTTACTGACATAATTATCCCCCTTAAATCTTTTTATATTAATTAACTTGAAAAGTCGATTCCTTGTATGCAAGGAAATGTCTTTCCAATTTTGAAAACAAAACATTTATAATTACAGAAAGTATTGTTATTACTAAAATAATTCCATACATAAGTGGAATTGAAAACGCCTGATTTGCAGCTAGGAAATACCAGCCAAGTCCCTCAGTAGACCCAATTAATTCTGATGCGATTATCATGAAAAAAGATATTTGTGCACTTAGCTTTATTCCTGTAAAAATACTGGGCACAGCAGAGGGTAAAATTATATCTAAAAATAACCTTCTTCTGTTTGCCCCCATGGATCGAGCTGATTTTATCAAATAGGGATCAACGCTTTTAGTGCCTGCTATAGTATAAAATAATAAGGGCCACTGGGCTACCCAGAAAATTATTGCTATTTTTTCAACATTACCAATGCCTAGAATTATCATAAAAACCGGGAAAATTGCAAATGGATTGAGTTTTTCTAGCATCTTAAAGAAAGGCAATAATGCTTCCTCAAGAATTTTGAAAAATGTTCCAAGCAAAAAACCTGCTGGTATTGCAATTATTATAGCAAGCAAAAAACCTATACTTGCTCTTTTAAGGCTTTCCGCCGTATGCATGAGCAGCTCCCCGGATTGTGCTGATTGAATAATTGCTTGCACTACTAATGATGGAGGCGGTATAACAGATTTTATAATTAGGCCAGTCCTTGAAGCACCTTCCCAAATTATTAAAAAAAGTATAATTGATAAACTCCCATATAGAACCTTCTTTAACCAAACAATGAATCCCTTCATTAATAACCACCACTTTCACTTTTATTAATTTATTTAACTCTTTGTGTACTTATTTATTTCCATACAATAATGCTTTCCTCTAACCATTGAAGAAAATAATTAACTGCAAGACCAAGTACAGCAACTAAAATAACTGCAAGATAAATTCTAGGTACAAATCCCATACTCTGTGAATTTCGTATAAGCCAGCCGAGTCCAGAATCTGCACCAAGGCTCTCTGCACCTATAAGCATCATAAAAGCCATGCTCATTCCAGTTTTCATTCCTATTATTATTGACTCTAACGCTGCTGGAATTATAACCTTTAAAAATATAGTTGCATTATTAGATCCCATTGATTTAGCACTTTTTATTAATAGTGGATCCACATTTTGAACACCTGCGATGGTTGTAAACATTATTGGCCAAAAAGCAGACCATAAAATTACAGTATATATCCCCTTCTCACCTATCCCAAATATTATTACAAAAACAGGAAACAATATGAATGGTGGAATTTGCGCAAGAAAACTTAAAAGAGATTTGAAAAATTTAGAAATCTGGGGAAATGCACCCCCTAATAAAAATCCCACGGGTACAGCTAAAATAGTTGACAATGTAAATCCTATAATTATTCTTTTTAAACTAACACAAGTATCAAGAAGTATCTTTACTAACGTTACCTCTTTTGCGGATGCGAGTACATGGGACAAAGGAGGCATAAATTGTGGATTAGCCCACCCTATTCTTGGAGCCACTTCCCAAAGTATAAAAAATGCAATAATAATATAAAAACTTAATAACTTCTTGTTTATAGTAGATAAAAATTTTATCATCTAGACTTCACCTCCTCCTTTAATAAATTTGAAAACCCTTGTTAGTTTTTTGCTAAACATGTATGCGTGTTTGCCTTTTGGTTACATTTTATTTTTTTATAAAACAAAAACCATAACCCAAAATTAACTGGGTCATGGCCTCTAGTTTTCTAGTCAGACATGTGATTGTTTACTATTCCTATTTATTTAGTATGTTTTTATTATAAGATCTTATTATGGAGATTATATGGAGATTATATTAACAAACTGTTAACGATAAATTTATGTTTTAATGTTTTGTATAATGATGAATAAAATTTGATTACTTGTCAAAACTTATAATTAAGATGATTAATTACTTGGCGCCAATAAGTTACATCAGCAATTACGCAAGTAATTGTTATGCCTGATGATGAGATATACTCAAGTCAGGTTTCTTTATTCTTTAGGCAATATTATTATGAATTCTGTCCCTTCATTAAGACGACTTTTTACTGTTATTTTTCCCTTATGTGAATCTAGAATAGTCTTTACTATTGTTAATCCTATACCAAATCCACCCGTCAATCTATTTCTTGATTTATCAGCACGATAAAATCTTTCGAAAACAAATGGTAAATCTTCGTGAGAAATACCTATTCCGGTATCCTTTATCCTTATTTCAACTGTATTTGACGTGCCCACTACATTTAATTCGACTTCCCCATACACCGGAGTATATTTTAATGCATTAGATATAAGATTTATAAAAACTTGACTTAATTTATCTTTATCCGCAATTATATCTTCTTCTCCTCCAGAAAAATTTACTTTAACATTTTTATTTTTAAACTCAGTTTCAAAGTTAAATATTATTTTCCGAAGATGATCAGTAATATTAAATTTAACTTTATTTAATTTATGGCTTTCTCTTTCACATTTATCTATATCCTCAAGTTTAGAAACTAATCTTATTATTCTCATTATTTCTTCATGACAGCTCTCTAACCTTTCTTTATTAGGTTTCCATATGCCATCCATTATTGCCTCGATATAACTTTGAAGTATAGCAAGAGGAGTTCTTAGTTCATGTGCTACATCTGACGACATCCTTTTCCTTAATGCTTCTTGTAACTCTAAAGTTTCAGCCAGGTTATTAATTGCTGTAGTTAACTGTTTAATTTCCTTAGTATTAGACTTCTCATTAACTCTTGTATTATAATACCCTCTAGCAATATTTTCAGTAGTTTTAACAACTCTTGAAATAGGATTACTCAGCCATTTAGCCATGAATCCACCGAGTATCAACGCAAAAACCAGTGAAAAAGCTCCTACAACTATAATAAGTTTATTTATTGTACTTACAAAAGTAAAGTCATTATAATTATAATAAAAAGGTCCATAATAACCAATATTTAAAGCTCCAATTTTTGTATTATCTTTGATTATAGGATATGTTTTTACAAGGTATTTTCCATCCCAATTATGATAATATTTATTCATATTTTTAGCCATATCATCTAACATTTTTTTACACATTCCATTATTATGAGTAGATGCATCCCATATAACTTTACCTGAATTATTACTTACTTTTACAATCATCCCCTGTTCTATGGCGTTAACCCCAATATTTTCAATAGAAGAGTTGTTCCATATTCCATTATTATATAGTTTACTAATTAAACCAACTAATTCAGTGTTCTTGTGCTCCTGATTCTTAACCATGTATAACCCAAACTGTTTTTCCATAATGCTATTTATCATAATACTAATTATTATTACGCATACCAAGGTGATTAACACATATGATAAAGATAATCTAGCCCTTAATGTATTGTTCAATTTAAGCTTCTTCATATTTACTCCCGCCAAATTTATACCCTATACCATGAACAGTTAAAATATACACTGGGTTCTTAGGATCATTTTCAATTTTTCTTCTCAAGTTTTTAACATGAGAATCAATTGCTCTATCATAACCATTAAAACTTTCACCTAAAACTATAGAAATTAATTCAGCTCTTGTAAAAATTTTTAGTGGATGCTTTGACATTGTTACTATTATGTTATATTCATTTGGAGTTAGGCTTATTGTGTTATTGCACTTTTTAACTTCATAATTTAGACTATTAATTATTAAATCACCCTCATTAAATGAATTTAAATAGGATAGTGTAACTTCCTCAGGTTCTGTTCTTTGTAAAAGCGCATTTGCCCTAGCTACTAGTTGCCTTGGACTAAAAGGCTTTGTTACATAGTCATCAGCTCCAAGACCAAACCCATTTAATATATCATCCTCATCCATTTTTGCTGTAAGCATTATAATGGGAACCTTTGACTTACTTCTTAATATTGAACATATCTCTTCACCAGTGATATCTGGAAGCATCAAATCCAATATAACCAAAGAAGGATTTATTTTATCAAATAAATCAAGAAATTCCTTACCATTGTATGCAGCATACACAATGTACCCGTTATTTTCAAAATATGATTTTATAACTTCTACAATTTTTTTTTCATCATCAACAATAAATATTCTTTTTATGGATTCATGCATACCTTTCCCCCTAATTGCACTATCAATCTTCTTAAGTGAATTATTATTAAAACCCCACAACTACTTTTCATGATTAAGCTTATTTAATTATACTATTCCTATTTGTTTAATATAATTAGTATTTTATTATACTCTTACATACTTGTCAATGTTTTGGAAAGGTTATAATCACTAGCACTGACATTTGTTTTAACAATAATTGGCCCAGGAAATAAATTCTCTCCTGGGCCACCTATTGTATTCCTCCAATATTATTTAGTTTGTCCCATGTTTAAATTTATACTTTTCTTAACTAATTTCTCCTTAATTTTTTTCCATAAAATTACCACAGTTCCTATTCCCACAAGGCCAACTACTGTTTGACCACAGGTGAATCCACAAGAGCCACAGGAACCTGTACATTTTTCTGGTTTAAAAACTTGGATAAATGCTCCTCCAATATTAAATAGTGTTACTCCAGCACCTATTGCTAGTGACTTTAAATTTTTCATTTACTCACTCCTTGTAACAATTACTACAGGAACTTTAACTTCATCTTTATTAATTTCATTCCAATTGCTCTTACCACTTCCATATGTAATTGCATTATTAGGGCATACATGATTGCATTGGTGACAGGTTATGCAATTATTAATATTATATTTAAGTAGTTTATCCACACTTTGTAATGCACCCATGGGACAATCTTTTACACATAAATTACAAGAGACGCACTTTTCTTTAGTAAACTTTAACTTATATGTAAATCCAAATTTTGCACCAATACTATGTAGTAAACTTTGAATTGCACCAACGGGACATAAATAACTGCAATACCCTCGCCCCCCCTTGGTAAAAGCTCCAAAAATAATCAGCCAAAATAGTCCTGTTATAATTGTAGTCGATCCTAATACTCCTATATTTCCACTTGCTAACTTTTCTAATAAAAAATAATTGCAATAACTACATGCTACAGAATAGCTTAAAAATGGTACAATTAAAAACCCAGCTAAAATTCCATACCGCACAGGAGTAGGATTTATATACTTTTGCCAATTGATTTTAAGTTTTTCAGGTACAATCCGGCTAATATACTCTGTAAAAGCACCCGCTGCACAAAAACGTCCACAAAATACTGGCCCTAATAATAATGCTGAAACTAATAAAAGTGTAACAATAATTCCTGATGTAGTAAGAAGACTAAGCCCTTTACCTGTAAACAATGACTGTACACCCATACGAAAACATGCTCCATGAATATCCCCACTACCCTCTAGCTTAAAAACAGATATAAGAATTTTTTGAAAAAAAGCAAAAGGAGCAAAAAACAATCCAAACCCGACTATATACCAACCAGCTCTTTGTATTAGATATTTATTTGACTTTTTCATATATTACACACCCTTTCTTAAAACAATCATATTATTACCTTGATGCACCTACATTTGAGTTTATTACCTTAACCGGAAGTGTAGTTAGTAATTTACCCGTGTTATAGTCTGTAAATTGAATATTACCATTGCTAACAGAGTTATTTTTAAGTTCCTTTCGTGATATATCTAGAATTATACTAAGATTTAAATCCTTACCTGGTTGTATAGGCTTTGTAAATTTACCTGTTTCAGTTACAAAAGAAGGATCTTTAGACGTTATTTGTACATTTCCAGAAAAGCCCTCTGCTTTAACCGCTATAGCAATTGGCTCTTTTCCTTTATTAACTATACCAGGAGATCCATGACCCGTCGCAAGAGAAATCTTTCCTGGCTGAACCAATCTTTTAGGTGTACTCTGCTTTGCTATATCATAGACAATTGACTTTGCATTCTCACTTGGAATAGTAACTCCTAGACTTACGGATTCTTTAGTTAAAGTTGTTCTATAAAACCCTTCCCCTATCACTATAAAGATTGATAATACAAAAATAACTGTAGGAATTAAGATTTTTTTCATATCTTCTTTTTTCACTATAAACCCTCCCAATGAATGTTTTGTTAGATTAATAAATTACACATAACTTGACTTAACTAAAATACTCTATTTAATTTATCACATCCTCGTTAGATATTTTAATATTAAAAATGACTAGGTTACCTCTTTAAAATAAAAAGGTAACCTAGCCTCCAGTTTTCTGGTCAGCATTTGATATCTGCGGTAAATTCATTAGTAATCCGATATATTTACTACGCTTAATATATTAATGTAATTTTCTATTTTTGTCAATATAAAAAAAATATTAATTATATACTTTTGTTGTGGATTTATTATGGAAATATTATGTACATTTTATAAATTTAATTAATGTGTTTTAAATCTCGTCGTTTAATTATAACCACAGACGATACTGCAACAATAATAACAAAGAAAAATACTATAATAAATATATACACGTAATTTCTTGTTGTTTGGGATAATGTTGTTACAGCCACCACAGGGCTTGGATATTGTTTAAACTCCGGTCCCTGTCCCTGTAGTGTATTAAAATGCCCCTTCAATTCACCAGTTACATCAACAGAAATGCCCTTTGTCTTCTTAGTAGAATTTAGAATTTCTGATGCTTTCTTCTGCCCACTTGTGGCATTTGGAGCAAAATCCCCATCAAAATAGTAAAATTTATATGTTCCATTTTTTTGCATCACAGAAACACCATATCCACTTTGAGCATTTTTACCGTTTTTAAGCGTAGTTCTCGTCTCATTATTAGGATCTGTTGCTTTTGTTTTGGTATCCAAATACCATTGTGCGTCAACGAGATAACCAGTAATTTTAGCTTTATAAGGTGTTATGTCCTTTGTGGTATTAATGGATTCCACATGAAGCACCGAATACTTAATACCATCTGCAGTCTTTGTTGAGGGGTTTGTCCGCGTATTGCTAGTCAACATAGCCTTTACGGTTACAGGAACATTTCTATCCACAACGCTATTTTTAATGAAATCCCATGCCTTTTCCTGCCCATTGGTTGCGACTTCTTCGCGTTTGCCTTTGTTTACTGTAGAGATATCACCGTCAAAATAATAAAACTTGTAATAGCCATCAGCTTGTAAAACTGCTATTCCATAACCGCTAGAAGCACAATTTGGCATGAGCTGACAACCACGAGTTTCGCTTAAAGGATCAACATAGTCTGGATTAACGAAACAATCTTCATCAATTATATACCCTTTAAAAATTTGTAAACCTTCTTCCCTCGCCGATACTTTTAAAATGCCTCCACCCAAAAACACTATACTTAATGTGAAGACTAGTGTTATAAGCGTTCTCCTAATAAATTCATTTTTATTAATCTTCATTTTTACCTCCATCTATTTACTTAAAAACTCCTTTAAAGGTTTATCAAGGAAGTTAAACCCAGCCTCATTTAAAGTAAATACTTCTTTAGAACCCTTAACCATGGCATAGAATTTACTACCAATCTCCTTTTCATCACCAATCAATAATTCTTTTTTACCTATGGAATTTTTAAATTCTATACTATAAGAAGGGTTTTTCAAACCATATTTTTCAAGATTTTCAGGATTTTCATCAATAAATTCTAAAGCCATAACCTTTGAAATTGCATTCAATATAGGATTAATTTTGTCCTTATTTACATTTGCTTTCACAGGACCAGTAAGAGACCAACTACCATCATTTTCACTTTTTATTGTTGAAAATACCAAATCACCATTTTTCCTCATACTCAATGTTAAAATGTCATCAGCTATCATTCGTGACTGAAGTTCTCGTCTTAGAGACAATACATTTTTATCTCTAATACTTTTTGTGGTCAGTAGAAGTGCATCAACTTTGTCTTTGTCAATTATATATACCTCGTCATTACCCTTAACTTTAAAATAATAGCTATCTTTATCAGAAGTCTCATCCCCTATCTCTAAGATATTAAGTTTTCCATCTTCAGTTTTTATAGATATGATAGATGGATTATCTAGCCCATATTGTCCAAGATCATCTGCTTTTTCAGATATTACCTTATTAGCAGTAAAATAGAATATACTTAAGGGAAGACCATCCGCAAGAGCCTGATCATATTTTATGTCTGAAGGCTCAGTAAGCTTCCATTTATTTTCGCTTTTTTTAAATATAAGCTTGTTTTTTTTATTATCTATCTCTATTTCAGTAATGTTATTTTGATTTAAATTCAATACTTTGATTGTGCCAAGCTTATTGTCATCTTGAACACTTTTCTTAAGATTTTTCATGTTCGTTACAAAATACGAAGCAAACAGTAATAAACCAACAATTACCAGTATGATGGTATTTTTATATAGCTTCATAGATTTCTCCTTATTATCCAAACAGACAATCCATATCCTAATATGATCAGAGGAACTACTATTATAACTACAATTCCTACAACATTTGAATTGAACTGATTTATAGCCATAATCCCTTTATTGTAAGCTTTTGCACCAATAACCACATCTCCACTTCTATCTTGAAACCAATTTAATGCACTGACAAAGAAGTAGTTTCCTGTTGGAAAATATGGTAGATATTTTTTCTTAGTATTTTCGTTTAGAAACAAAGTGCTCCCCATAACAAGTATTTTAGAAGGTTTAATTGTAGCATTATTCTCCACAGCAACTGCTAAATCAAGTGGCCCTTTATTGTCCTTACCACTTTCCTTATCTACTTGTTCACCTATGGACGTATCTCCGGTTTTAACCAGTGTAGTAATTTTTATTTGCTTTTTTTCATTTTTTAAGACGCCTATACTCCTAGAATTTATCATAAGCATTCCAGAAAAATCTAGTGGTATAATATCGCTATTAGCTACATTAAGTATAAGTGCATAGGGATCATTAGGTGCCCTCATTGTTTTGTCATTTTCTTTTACCCTATCATACCTTAGGTAAAGATTGTAATCTTTAATTATACTTTCAAACTGAAAAAAAGATGAATTAGTATTAATGGAGTCAAAAAGAAAAGCAGCTTTTCCACCGTTTTTAAGGAATTTAGTAACCTTTTCACTTTCAATCACAGACAAGTCCTTTTTAGGTGATAAAAACACTAAAATATCGGCATCACTGGGGATAGATTGGGCTTTCACAAGATTCAGTGATTTAATTATAAAATTGTTCTTTTCAAGATTTTCCTTAATTGTTCCATAGTTACTATTAAAATTATCTTCTCCATGACCGCTAGCGAAATATATTGCAGGTGTAACATTTGTGGTAACATACTTTATAGCCCCTGTAAAACCCTGTTCTGCCAAGGATCCCGTGCTTTGTTGTGAAAGAGAATCTGCATCTACCTTAACTTGAATAATATCTTCATTTGACAATTTTTTGTACTTATTATTACTAACTACAACAAAATCATTTTTCTTAAGTGCCATTATCCCTTTGGGATCAAGTTGGTTAATTATTTTAGTATCTTTATCTGGATCCACATATTTTACAATTATATTTGATTTAGAGTAGCTTACATACTTATCTAACAAATCTTTTACGCCTTTATAGTCACTGTCAATATTTCCATCATCAAGAAGACCATATATTACTACTTTTTTATTCAGCTTTCTAACAATATCCTTTGTAGTATCGCCGATAGAATAGAGCTTACTAGAAGTTAAATCAAACTTTATTGGATTTTGCTCTGCTAAGAGATTTACAAGTATTGCAATTGTAATTACAGCTACAATTTGTATTAAAGAATTAGATCCATATTTTAGGCTTCTGCTTTTCAAAATGTTCTTAAAGAAATTAATTGTTTTATTCACATTAATCACCCCTTGCTCCATCGTCTTTTTTCAATTGCACTTATTGTCAAGAATAAAAATACGGAAATAAAACTAAGATAATATATGATAGTATTTATGCCTAAAATTCCTCTATTTAGGTCATCATATCTTGAAAATATTGAAAACCAATTGAGAACTTTAGATATAGTCCCCCCAAACGAATTAGAAATGGGCTGTATAATCATCATAAATAGAAGTCCTACAAAACTTACAATTGATGCCACCACTTGATTTTCAGTAAGGGATGATACAAAAACTCCAAAGGATATCATTGATGCCCCTAAAAGAATAAATCCTAAGTATTCACCTATAAGTGGAATAATTATTTGCTCCGAAAAAAGCAGTAAAAGCATAGGATAAATAAACGTAATGATAACCATGACAAAAAATACCGATAAGACTGCTAAATATTTTCCCAAAACAATATCGGACAATTTAGAAGGTGAGGTTATAAGTAGCACCTCCATGCCATTTTTTCTGTCTTCCGCAATAGATCTCGATGTTAGAATAGGTACAATAAATAATAAAATGGTGCCCATGGTTTCAAATAAATCACTAAGATCTGATGACTGATTATAGATATTTCCTAAAAAAAAGTACACAGAGGTTAAAAATATAAAGAGACCAATTACAATGTACGCAATAGTGGAATCGAAATAAGATTTTAACTCATTTTTTAAAATAGCATACATTAATTTATTACCTCCCTTTCATCTGTTACAAGCTGCATATATATGTCTTCTAAGGAGATGTTCAAGGGTTTGGACTCTAATATTGGGTAACCAGCCTTAGCCATTGCGAAGAAAAGAGATTCTCTCACATCTATCTCCTTGCTTGATTCAATTATATATTTTATTACCTCATTATCTGCTACACTGTCCACACTTATGTTGATTATTCCATTAATTTTTAATATTGTCTTTTCAACTAAGCTCCTTTTCCCTGAAATTGTAATTTGAAGCTTAGAACAATTTCTAAATCCCTTTGAAAGATTAGCGGGAGTATCGACAGCCACAATCTCTCCTTTATTAATAATAACCACCCGATCACATACAGCGCTTACCTCAGGGAGGATATGGGAGCTTAATATTATTGTATGCTTCTTTCCCAATTCCTTTATAAGATTTCTAATTCCAATTATCTGCTTTGGATCAAGCCCAACAGTAGGTTCGTCTAAAACAAGTACATCTGGATCTCCAACAAGAGCTTGGGCAATTCCCACTCTTTGCTTATAACCATTTGAAAGATTTTTAATAAGTCTGCCTCTTACATCTGCAAGATTTACAAGTTCCATAATGTCATATATATGATTTTTTTTCTTGTTCTTTTCCACAAGTTTGAGATCACTTATAAAACTTAAAAATTCTATTACGGTCATGTTAGAATAAAGAGGAGTATGCTCAGGTAAATATCCAATACGTTTTTTAACTTCCCTAGGGTTTTCTAGAATATCAAAACCACATACCTTAACAGTTCCTTCTGTTGAAGGGATATATCCAGTTATAATATTCATTGTAGTAGATTTACCTGCACCGTTTGGTCCTAAAAATCCTAATATTTCACCTTTCCCAACTACAAAATTCAGGTTGTTTAATGCTTTTCTCTTTCCATAATTTTTGCTTAGATTTTGTATTTCTATCATCCTATTCCCTCCTTCTTGAATTTTGCTGATATTTGCAATTCATACATAACCATTATTAATTAAATTTACAATCCTAAGGTTTCGGAAAAACTATATTTGGTACTGGTAGCTTGTAGGTCGACAATCCGTCTATATATGCTGCCTCAATTGATGTAATATGAATTCCACTCAGCTTGTGATCTACTTTCGATGCATCCTCTTCAGGCACTTTGCTTTCATCAGCATTAGTGGGTATGTTATTCACAGCATAACCCTTAATTTTTATTGTGATATTATTTTTCCAATCCTCAGGAAGACATCTCAAAAATGCTCTTGCAACATTTGTACTATTACCGTCAAATACTATAAAGTTGTCTAATGCAATATAAGTATCAAAATCTTTACCAGTAATATATGGAATAATACCAAGTCCGCTACTACTGCAAGTACCCATTAGATTGCAAGCCTTGGTATGCTTCACAGGATTAATTCCGATGCAGTCTCGATCAAACATCCATCCCACATAAGTTTGGATTTTTTTCTCCCCTTTGTCAGTAGAATTGCCAGGTGCTAATTTTTTATCCAGCCACTTTGACATAGATTCAGAATCATTTGTTTCAGTATCTTTATCATTTAAATTGGATGAAGTGTTCGATATTGCACCATCACTCTTTGAATTTGAGGTTACAGTAGAAGCAGTCTCTTTATCAGTACTCTTAACGTTTTGTGTTATATTTGTTGATTTATTTACTAAAGTACGTGTAAGCAAGAATACATACGTAACTAGTAAAATAAAAATGATTACAAAAATTATTTTTCTAACCTTCATAAATATGTCCTCCATGTAAATATTGAATTTATTTTTCAGATAGCGAGGAGACTGTTAGCACGGGATAGCTAATACCATCATAGGGTGAAACTTTTGTATTTCCATTCACTATTCCTGTTACAGCAACAGTGACATGATCTTTCTTTTTGGTATTATGGACTAAATTCCATGAAGCTAATTGAGAGCCACTACCATTCGTCAATATCTTCCCCTTAAGCGTTGCAAAAGCGCCACTAAAATAATAGAATTTATAGGTGTTGTTACTCTGGAGAACCGCTATACCATAACCGCTAGTCGCACATGCAGGCATTTCCAAACATGTTTTCGTATCCTCGCCTGCATCGTCACCAGGCCTTGTATAATTTACAATACAATCCTCATCAATAATAAGTCCTGTTAAACTCAGCGAAGTGGGAGAAGATGTTGTTTTAGCAGTAGCTTTTGGAGTATTGACAGTTGTATTAGTTTTCGTTTTAGCAATAGTTTGTGTTTTTGTTTTGGTTGTAGCCTCTGTTTTGGTTGTAGCCTCTGTTTCGGCTGTGGCCGTTGTTTTTGATATGGCCTCTGTTTTTGCTATTGCCTCTGTTTTGGCTGCAGACCCTGCTTTAGCCGTAGTTTTACTTTTAGTACTGGGCACCGT
>Ga0209430_1001649_pt1 | contig 16019 bp, 16 predicted proteins | sample BarGraIncub1133A_FD_184504 | JGI IMG/M metagenome (GOLD analysis project Ga0209430, IMG submission 184504) | Arctic peat soil microbial communities from Barrow, Alaska - Barrow Graham LP Incubations 11-33A (SPAdes) (version 2) | ecosystem: Environmental > Terrestrial > Soil > Wetlands > Peat... | reverse complement strand
GTTAATATATAAATAAGTTTTATGTAAGAATTATCTCTTCAACTTTTCATACAACATAACAAACGTTATATTGTACCAAAAGGGGCTGTCTCAAAAGTCTCGACTATGCATTATTTAAAATATAATATAAACAAATAAAAGTTGCACAAAGAGGATGTAAGCGTTTGTGAAAGATGTAATAATCATGACAATGTAAGCTATTCAATTAGTAAAGTACCATTACTTCCTCTTTGTTGGGGATGCAGGTGTATTTACTGACCTGAAATAAAATAACTAATTACTTTCCATGACATGGTTCATATCCAATTGAATTTTATCATTAATTATAGTAACTTGTGATTGAGTAATAATATTATTCGTTACTAATTCATTTAATCCATTAATGCATCCTTCACTATCATTCACATTCTGTAATACTTTTAAAAACACTTGGTTTGACTGAGTTTGAGTTATTGTCTTATCAGAAACTAATGTTTCGAGTGCGTCTGAATAAAATGTTTCTGGAGTGACTACTGAATTATTCGATGGTTTTGTAAAATTACAACCAATTAATATTGAGACCGATAGGGCAGTTACAATTAATATTAATATTAAAGTAGATTTTATGCTTTCCATTTCTCACCATCCTTAATCTTTTTAAATAAATTGGTAGGTGCTTTATAAATATTATGCTTATTCTTTCTTTTTTATAATAGTTTATAAAGGTATAGTCTTTTGATACATAATTTTAATAATACAATATTAGATATAGATGAAACTCATGTATTGGGCAAAACACGAACTCTTATAAAAACAAAAATTACAGGTTAGTATATAACTCTTTCACTATAAAATTCTTTATATCTACTGAGACATTTAGCATATTTGAACCTAATATTAACTAAATCTAGAACACCACACCCCCTATAACGCAATAATTTATTTTTTCTTCAGTCATTCCAGATTTATAAAGTATTTCTCGATTTTTTTCACTATCAATTATATAAACGTACGCCCTTTCTTTTGATGTAGAAGAATCTCAATACTGTTTATTAATTCTAATATTTCATTACTTGTTAAACCCATTAGTACACACTCCCATCCTGAGATATTTTATATAAATATTTCAGGGTGTTATAGAACAAATTATGAATGAGCTTAATGTGAGGTATAATCATTTCTTTTTAAGTTTCTTTAATTTTGGAGCATTTTTTTCACTCAAATCCACCCCAATTAAATCTATGACAAATATAACAATTGGTATGCCCAGTATAAGACCCCAAGTTCCCACAAAATTTTCTGATATTATTAATATTGAAAAAGTAACGAAAATTGGAAGATGGGTTATCTCAGACATGAACTTTGGATTTAAAATATAACTTTCAATAGCATGAACTATAAAAATCATAATAAGCACAAAAACTACTTTAATTAATCCTCCTATTTTAAAAGCAATTAAGCATAATGGAATTAAAGAAAAAAATACTCCTACCACAGGTACAAGACTTAAAATAAATATCATAAATGCAAGGGCAAACAATGCAGGGAAACCCATTATAGCAAGTCCGAGAACTGATATTATTGTGTTTGAAATGGCTATCATTATTTGAGCCTGTACTACTTTACCAAAAGAATTTAAAAAGTTATTACCAAAATAACTTAAGTATCCATATGCTGCAGATACTTTGCTATGTTTAAACTTATAAACAAATCTTAATACACTGTCCTTCTCTAATATAAAAACCATGCTCAATAGAAGTGCCATAAAAAAATTTAAACTCGATTTTCCAAAATTAGTTATAAAAATAATAATACCTTGAATCCACGTTTTAGCATAATTTGCTATGTTAATTTGATTAGATATTGGTGCTAAATAAAGCATAACCCCTTTTGTATCTATCGAGAACTCAGTATGTTGCATTTTTTTCAACATAAGCAAGCTCTGAGACATAGCAAGTGGTATATATTCCACTGCTAGTAGAACTATAGTTATTGTCATAAGCATATATATAATTATGGTAATAATAATTGGGTTCACCTTTATAACTTTATTAATTTGATAAGTTAATAAACTTTGTAAACTATTCATTAAATAGGCAATCATAAAAGTTAATAAAATTAAATCTAAAATAGATCTTATTAAATAAGCAAATAATACTAGAACTGCTAGTAATAATATTTGTATTATTGATTCTCTATGAAATAATTTTTTTATTGTTTGCATTTAAAATACTCCTTCATTCACTTGTCATATATATTTAAATAGCTTTCCGTTGTTGCCGTTAAAATAAATTATTGTTTTACTAGTTTATTATAGCAATTATTCAAGTTACATGGCAAACTATAAAAGCAATTGATAATAGATATAATACCAGCTTGGAATTATATCTAAAGCCTAATATACTAAATTTTTAATCATTACAAGGCAATACTAGAATAATTTAATGATAATAAAATAGCCAGGTCATGTCAGAAAAATTCAACTGTTAATTATAAGCATTTTAATAGCAATATCTAATTGCTTTTTGGTGTAAACTTTTGGCCTGACCTCTTTAAAGCCTTTTTTAGTCTTCGCTATCACTTTCCCCTCTTGGGTACGTTCGACTATCATATCTCTTTCAAATTCTGCAAAACTAAAAAATATATTTCTTATTACCTTACTTGATGGTGTATTATCCATAATCCCTCTTTTTATTAAATTATTTACTAATTCACTTCCCTTTGTCATACTCCTTTCTATTCTATCATTTCCTCTAAACGCTTTATCTACGTTTTTGAATCCTTGCTTCATAACCCCTATTATATTTGTATATTGTGCTATTGTTAATGCTACCATTTAATACCACTAGATTTCCAAAATTTATTTTTTACCTATTAGTATAATTATAGGATAAGTTCGTGTTTTATCAACTATAAGTTCGTTTATATGCAAAATCAATGTTGTACCTTTTCGAACCTAGTAATAGTTTGTTAATACAATATCAACATATATATATTAATATTTTAAACGACTCTTATACCCATAGTTACTACAACTGGCACCCAATTGTAGTGAAAAATCAATAGTAAATAAATGTTGTGACTATTTTAAAAAAGGGGGAAATTCATCATGTCAACCATGAATACCCAGTAATGGGAATAAGGTGCTGGAAAAATTAAGTTCCGCAGTGCATGGTTTTTAGCCAAAAACACTATGTTCTAGTTGATTACGTAAACATAATCCAAACATACTGGATAAGGGATATAAAATAGGATTTACAAGTGATGAATTAATTGTTTATATAACAAAGGATATTTATAGTATGAATAAAGTACGTGAAGAATCTGATTTTATTATCCAAAAAACGATTCCAGAAAAATGGTTTCAATGGAAATTGAAGCATCATTGATAAATCAGCAAACAAATATCAGAGGTTATATGATTTCAAAAAACAAATAAACTCCTACTATTTAAGAGCTATAGGATTTAAAGGATATTCTAATTATGTAAATGATTTGAAAAATATAGGATTAAGCGTTGAAACCACTAATCAACTCAATGAACAGATAAAATTAAGCATTAAAAACAAGACTAAATTTATTGAGATATCTGTGAAACATAATGGAATTGGAATTGAGAAAAATCATCTGCATACGATATTTGATAAATACAACCAGATAGACAAATCGCTATCAAGGAATTCAGAAGGTACAGGTATTGGATTAAGTTTAGTTAAGTCGATTGTAGAATTACACGGTGGTAGTCGCTGTTGAAAGTGAATTCAGAATAGGAAGCAAGTTTACAGTAAGAAGCTTCAAATGGAAAAGAAGTAGTACTGTAATAACATTAAAATAATGCTGGTTTTGTTTTTTTATAAAAATGATTTGATATAAGTCCGTAACAGCCAGTAAGTAAATCTGTATTAGCCTATACCAACATTTTCTCATTTAACGGCCTATTGTCTAGTATAAGTAATAATTGCATGGTTATGTAACGGTGACGATATTATGTATTTCATTACTTTCTTTTACAGACTTTTCTGCCTGTTTTGTAATTTCTACTCCATTACCCATTATGTTAAGCAATTTTTCCGAGCCAGCACTTATTTCTTCAATACTTGCACTAGTTTCTTCAAGAGAAGCAAATAAGCTATCCGTTGATTCTTCAATTTTAAATTGTTGATCTAAACTTTTACCAATACCAATACCACCTATAACATTGCCATGAGAATCCTTTATTGGATATCCAATTGATTTAAACGTGACCCCATATACCTCTTTAGGAACTATTGAGTTATATCCCTTACCTTTTTTCAACAGCTCATACATTGGACTTTCAACTGGCACTTTACTACCACCTTTTAATTCTAAATCTAAAGTATCAACAGGTCTGTAGTATAAATATGTTGTAGTATCTGCAACACCTACTGCTATGTCCTCTAGTAATATGTCCTTAAGGACAGGCATGACCTTTAAAAAAGCTTCTAAAATTCCTTCTTCCATAATACATCATCTCCTAAAATAAATCTAACTTCACTTATTAATATTCGACATAATAGTACTTTTCTTTAGTGACTATTATTTCCAGATATTTTATAATTCTAGTGGCCATACTGTGAAAAATGTTCTTTTTTTAGTCTACTTAAAACTTATGTATGATTTAGTTTCAATTTATCTGTTACTAACCATCTTACTGCCTTTTTCCTATTATTTATTTTCCTTCCAAAAGTAAGGTAATTCATCTTAACCTTATATATCTACATTATTCACATGTTTTTTATCCAACTAAGAACATTAAAATATGTGTCCCCAACATCACTTTCACTTATATTTAATTCACGACTTAAAATTGTTACCTTATCCCAATTGCCTTTCTCATAGTTTTTAACTAACATATATATAATACCTAATGTATTTGATTTCTTAGTAAGAGCTAACTTAATATTTTCTCCAATTGACAATTCATCTAATATTTTTTCCAGTGACAAGTTCAAAATATCATCAACCGTTGAAAGTAAACCTGTCAAATAAGCATCAAAAGCAATATGTTTGTTTTTTGATAAAAGAGCGATATGTTCACAAAATTTTGCTCTTTCAAGTGATAAAGTTATTACTTCTTCAGAATTATCTAAACCAATGCCCCTAATTACCAATATGTGAAGCCATTTTATAATTTCCTCCTCACCAATCATAGTTATTGCTAATTTCATTGACGTAACTTTGTTTTTAATGCAAAATGTCGAAGAATTTATCATTTTTAATAATTTATAAGTTATTGAAACATCCTTTGCTATTAATTCTGCAAGTTTATCTACACGAAATTCTTTATTATTTAGTTCTTTAATTAACCTTAAATAAATCATTTTATTACCAGGAATATCTTTTCCGGTTAGTATTTCTGGTTCACAAAAAAAATACCCTTGAAAATAAGTATAGCCATATGAAATTGCTTCAAGGTATTCTTCTTTCGTTTCAACTTTTTCAGCTAAAAATTTAATATTATTATTTTTTACCAATTTAATAATTTGTTTTCTTGCTACCCCGGTTGTTATTTTAAAATCAACCTTTATTATATCAACTATATCTAATAATTTATTATATTTAGGGTCAAATACAAAATCATCAAGTGCTAATGTATATCCTTTATTTTTTAGTTCTTTGCACCGTTCAATTATTTCATTAGTTGGCTGCACAGTTTCAAGAATTTCTATAACCACATATTTTGGAGGTAATACAGTTATGAAATCAGCTTTTAATAAAGTATCACTCAAATTAATAAAAGCTTTTTTACCATCTATGGCATTATTAAGACCCATAATAAAAAAAGCATTGTTTATTACTTCGAGCGTGGACTTATCTCCATCTTGATCAGTATACTTATTTTTTAAATTACTTCTAAATAAAAGTTCATAGCCAATAGATTTATTATTAGAATCAAATATTGGCTGACGTGCTACATAAATATCCATGTATTCTCTTCCTCTCCCCCACCGTAACCGATTATAAATTATATACAAATAGATTTATATTAGCAAACTGTATTACGTTAAAATTGCAAATTTTAGAAGACTAGTAAATTCACTCACCTTTTTATTCTAAGTAATTATTAAGGTACGCGCCGAGATATATGTAAAAACCAGTAACATTATGGAATAAATTTACACAATACAACAATTGAGAGATTTAAACCAATATTTGCTCTGATTTTTGTTGCTTCCTCCCATTAAGTAGATGAATTCTAAAGGAACAGAGTATCTGTAAAAGTTTCACTCGTAGCAGATTTTTTTGTATGAATCGTTTCCATACCCGAATTTGAGTGATTATTATTACGAACTATATAAAATCTGCTTTATATATACGATGAAGTTCTATGTGATTTTATAGAAATTGTATCTAATGAGCAACCTTTTTTTTAGGTCATAAAGTAATTTATCTTCTAACATCGTCCATTGTAAGTGATGGCGGTTAAATAATCCTCTAGTAATATCCATATTGAATTTTAGTTTCTAGCCAATTTGGTAATGAATCAGTTACATCTATTAACCATTCTATTTTTTCCTAAGATATCCAAGATACCTTAATAATACCTTTAATTGTATAATATAAGAATAGCCTAATAGTCAATCATATAAATATGCTTTCAGCATATTTAAAGTTGGAAGAATTATTACCTCGGGTTATGAGATTAGAGGTATAAGGTCTTTAAACTATGAGATCACTTGGTATACCCATACTAGAATATAAAATAGTACAAGGTGCTTTAGTTATTATTTTGCAGAGCATTTACAAAGAAGATTTTCTAACAGGTAGGAATCCAAATAATGACTCATTAAAACAATACATATTCAAATTTATATACCCATTTAAAAAGTTTGTCATTCATATCTTTAACGAACTTCGGCTACATCTCTTAATAATTATCTTACTATAAAGGTTGTAATGAATTAAAATTACATAACTATTCGGGAATCAATCTGGACATAGAAAACATAAATGAAAATGATAAAAAGCCATATGTTAGTTTTGTAAAAGAACTTTATCATGAATTAAACAAAAACAAAATGAAACTTACTATTGATTTAGCGGCAGAGGATGAAACTTTAGACTATAAGGCATTTCTAAGTATTGTGATTATGTAGTTCTAATGGTATACGATGAACATTATAATACTGGTTAACCTGTTTTAATAGCTTCATTAAATTGGAGTTCTGAATCTTTAAATTTCCCGGATATACCCCCTAACAAATTAATTGGAGGTGTGGGTGATTACGGGTATGATTGGACAGTTAATAGTAAAAACCCTGCGGAGTCTATAAGCTACTCTGATATTACATCGGATGTAAGTTTAGGAAACATTTCAATCACGTGGGACAAGAAGAGCCAAAATCCTTACATCTCTTATAAAAAAGATGGTGTGGATCATATAGCATGGTTTTTAGATGGAACTACTTTCTATAATCAGGTGAAAGCCACTAAAAAGCGCATGGAAAAATGATACTTTCCATCGATTAAAAGGCATACAACATAAAAAATGTTACATTGAATGGTTTTTCAATTTTGAAAATAACTTATATTAATGAATAGTAAGTAACCCCTGAGAATAATTTCTCAAGGGTTACTTTTGTGCAATTTCAAATAAATACAAAACGCATACAAAAGTATACACAAATGTTAGGAGTGTACTTAATAAATTCTATTATACTTTCTTTAATTTTAGCCCAATATAAAACAACGACTGCCATTATTGCCCCAAGTTGAATTACTACTTCAAACATATTTGCATATTCTCCCTGAAAACCAATCGCCCATCCAATTATTATCATATGTCTTGTAGAATATATTGGGATAAATTCAGTTACACCCTCAACTATTGCTATTATAATTGCCTTTAATAAAAAAATTTTATCTATGATATATCACTCCTTTAAACTAATTATTACTGCATATAGTTTATCATAATAATGTATAAGGTACTATCTTCAAAACTTACAATAATGTTAAATTAATGTACATTTTTATAGTTAAAATCACCTATGTAGAAACATAAAACTTAAAAATGCTCCCCTTTCTATAACAGATTTTAATATATATGAGCGTTCTTTAGAAGTTGAATAATCTAGTACATATGGTATAATTTAAAAGTAAAAATTATTTATGTTTTCCAAATATGAGGTGAATTGAAATAATATATCTACATGAAAATAAGTATGATAAACAATGTTCTGAAAATTTGAAAAATTCAGTGTCTTTTCTTGACACGATTTTGGATAATCTTAAGAGATAATTATATTTATCATCCTTTTTATCTTTTTTAGAACTAATAGTCTCTTCAAATTTTTCAAGACTATTATAACGACGTTTATTTGCATTTACAATAGTTCCTTTATTTATAATACATTATATTACTATATTACCCATATAACGTTTACATTTTACATAGTGATAGCTTATAATAATATTGTAACATTATAAATTTATAATGTTACCAGAGTCGTGTAAATTGTGAAAATGAAAAAAATTATATCATTACCGGTTAGCACGCTCGAAATTGAAAAAACACAGTAAAGCACTAATAATATTAAATGTAGCTCTATATTCACTTATTATATTGAATGAAATCGAGTTAAAAACAATTTGGGCTTTGTATAAATGATAAAGAAAATTTTAAGGATTTTGTTCGAAATTTTTTGGGGAAAGAATAAAATCATTCCTCCGGGATTGAGATATATGGAGACCAATGGGTTTCCGAATTTACTAAATTTTATAAGAGGGGGTATAAATAATGAAATTTTCTGATGAGAAGTTCGTAATATCAAAGTTTAATATTTGGGATGGTTTAAGCGCTGGTGAAAGAATAAAAATTTCGGTAGTGTACGCAAAATATTCTATATGGTGTAATCTATGGCAATATGACATAATTGAGAAACTATTTTCTTCAAAAAAAGAGCATGAAGATTGGCAGTGTCAAATAGCAAGTTCTGGCGAACATGGGTTAGCCAATTGGTATCTTGAAAGTTTTAAGCAGGATATTTCTGAAAAGGATCTTATTGGTTTAATTGGTAAGGAAGTATATATACACTATGACCCTACCGAGGTATTAGGGCATGAGTTAAACCCTAATATGGACACCATTAAGGTTATCGGTTATAAAAAGGATGTTAGAGTATGTTCAGATGGAAAGTTGGCATACAGGTATAGTTTAAGGTCTTCTTGTGAGTACGATAATGATATATTAGTAGGAACTATCTTTGAGGTTGTAAATGATACTGTTATAATAAACTAATGGAATTTGCTCTATCAACAAGCTAATATAAAATTAAGTACCTCAGGTAAGTAATAGAAGCTCTGATTAATTTCAGGGTTTTTTTTAGCTTACGAAATACATTTCTAACATATTTCCTCAACTAACATTCATATTTATCTTTTCTGATTTGTAGAAGTAAGTAAAAAAATTACAATAATTACTTGAAATTTTTCATCTCCAATATTATATATTAATTCTTTAAGTACAGATATGTGTCCTCCTGGAAAAATACACTTATATTAAGTATCTCTTCCACTTTCAATAATAATTTGACTATATTTATAAAAAAATAGTCAGTATATTGACAATTGTATTGTCTTTTGCTATTATTATTTTAGACATTATAATGTCATATAACAAAGGAGATATTAATGGATACTTACAGAGAGTTATTTTTAATGCAGCAAACTTACGCAACACTTTTTTCTCTTGCAAATAAGGTACAGGTAAAAGGTGATAAATACTTTGAAAGCTTAACTTCAAGACAGTATATGGCAATGATAGCAATTGCCCATTTGCCGGAGGATAAAACAACACTCAATAATATTGCAAAAAAGTTAGGTACAACTAAGCAGAGCGTAAAACAAATAATAACGATTATAGAAAATAAAGGGTACGTTACTATTTCACCAAGCCAAAAGGATAAGCGCGCAGTCAATGTTAAATTTACTGATTTTGGAAAACAGATATTATTACAGGCCAGTGAAAAAGGAATTTACTTTTTAGCAGATCTTTTTAAAGAATTTAATGAGGATGAGATGGAAGTATTATGGGGTTTATTAAAGAAACTGTACCATTTTGACGGTGAAGATCAAGATGGCTTTGAAGAAGAAGGTGCTGTAGAAATGGAAGAAGAAGAATCTTATCATAACGAACAAACGAGAATATTAAAGGAATTTGAACGTAGAAGAAATCAATCTAGAAAGGAAAGGAGAGATAAAAATGAATAATGCTGTTACAGTTAAAAATTTAGAAAAAAGCTATAATACAAAAAAAGCCGTTGATGGAATAGATTTTGTAGTCAATAAAGGTGAAATCCTTGGACTCTTAGGCCCAAATGGGGCGGGCAAGAGCACAATTATCAATATTCTAGCTACCGTCTTATCACCTGATAAGGGTGAAATAAACATTTTGGGACATGATTTAAAAAAATATGCAAAGCTTATTAAACGGGGAATTGGAATAGTGCCTCAGGACTTAGCCATTTATGAGGAAATTTCCGCCGAAAAAAATGTACGCTTTTTTGCAAGTCTTTATAAACTAAAAGGAAAACAACTTTCGAATCAGGTCAAGGAGGCTTTAGAATTGGTGGGTCTTTATGATAAAAAAGATGATAAACCAAAAACCTTTTCAGGTGGCATGAAAAGACGATTAAATATTGCTTGTGCCATTGCTCATAATCCACAACTTATTATCATGGATGAACCCACAGTTGGTATTGATCCACAATCAAGAAATCATATATTGGAATCAATCAAAATTTTAAAAAAGAAAGGTACAACAATTATCTATTCTACGCATTACATGGAAGAGGTTGAAGCGATTTCTGATAGAATTATTATTTTGAACGCTGGAAAAATTATTGCAGAAGGTACAACAGAAGAATTAAAACAGAAGGTTAGTGATGAAATCACATATTGTTTCCACGTAAATAATTTGAATAAATTAAGCGATAAGGAATTTTATTCAATCGGTGGTGTAACAAAAATTAAAATATCTGAAAATGAAGCTCGGATAACCGCAGAAAAATCAAAGGACAATCTCAGTGAAATCATATCTGCAATAATAGCAAGTGGCTGCAAAATCGAAAGTATGAGCAGTGAAGAGGCATCACTGGAAACTGTATTCTTAGAATTAACCGGAAAGACTCTAAGGGATTAGGAGGCGCTATATGAACTTTATAAAAATGGTAAAATTTGATTTTATGAATATCCTTAGAAACCCAATGCTAGTAATTTTTAATACCATATTTCCTTTATTATTAATTGGAACAATAGGTTTTGTGACAAAGGGTGGTCATACCGCAGGGAATATAAGCTCCTATGATTATTATGGGGTCACAATGATGATTTTTACATCGTTATTCATCGCACTAACAGCTACTAATACATTTATGGAAGAAAAAGTAAAGAAAGGCAATGCTCGAATCGTGTATGCACCGGTTTCCAAAACAGAAATATATCTATCTAAGTTAATTGCTACTTATGTTTTGGGTACGGTATCCTACAGTATGATATTGCTTGCAGGACAATATCTTTTTAGAATTAACTTCGGAGGCAAAGATCTGCTGTATATTATGTTGTTAATCAATATAATTTCGTTATTTGGATGCTCCTTGGGTACAATGTTTTGCTGCATTTTCAAAAGTGAAGAAGGGGCAAATTCTATAATGAATATTGTATTATTATTGTTTGTATTTTTGGGTGGGTTATTTTTTCCTATAGATAGTCTTGGAAATCTGGTAGAGAAAATATCTTATCTATCCCCAGTGAAGTGGATTACAGAATGTGCTTTCCAGGTTATTTATGATAACGACTTCAGCATATATCTACTGACTCTTGCCATCATGCTGTTTGGATCTATCCTTTGTATACTTGTATGTCAAATAATCTTTAAACCGGAGGAGTATGTATAATGAGCGTAATTAATCTATTGAAGAATAGTTTCAACCGGATTTTAGCCAAAAAAGAGATCATTATAGTTGCAGTGGTAATTGTACCGCTTATGATTGGAATTGCTATATTATTTTCTGGAAAAACAGAGACTAAGGAACACATTGCGTTGATTTCAAGTCATGCACAAAACATTCCCAAAGATGCTAGGATTAAAATTGATGTAATGAATAAAAAACCAGCAATTTCGAAGCTACTTTTGGCTAAGTATGCTGCCATTGTGGAAGAAAAAGCTGATGGGAGCTATGAGGTAACAGCTATAAATAATGTTGATTCTAAGAAAATCATAGAAAACTTTTTTAAGGATGGTAAAATTACTGAAAGCTATGAAAGTGAAGGAGGTAAAAGAGGTGTTGGAACTAAAATATTAGGATTTCTTATAATGATTCTTTTAATGCAAGGTGTTTCATTGATAACACTTTATCCAGAAGATAGAGCCCTAAAAACATTCAGGCGAATATTAACGTCTCCAGTGAGCGAAATGCAATATATTTTTGCACAGGGGATCTTTACATTTTCATTCATTTTTATACCCACCTATCTAGCAATTGTTATTACAAAGGTGTGTTTTGGGGTAGAGATCGGATATGGACTTTTAATGTTAGCAATATTAATAGGAATTCTTACTGCCCTCTCAACGGCACTTGCTTTATTTATTGCATCAGTTCTAGATAGGGACATCAGTTTAGCGGCCACTGCAATTTATGTCATAACCTCCATATTAGCAGGCTGTTTCTATTCCTTTACGGTGAGCAATAAAGTTCTTGATACCATTTGCAATATCTTCCCCCAAAAGGCATATATGACGCTTATTCAAGGAATAGAAAATGGAAAAGGTATGTTAGAATTCAAAGACCAACTTGTATATTTACTTATATGGATCGTTGCACTCTGGTTGTTAGGAAGTATTATTACTAAAAGTAAAATGAAGAAAGGTATCTTTTAAAAGAGTCTAATGAAAACAAAAAATACCCCATTGCTTTTGTCACAGGGCATCTTATATGTCCTGTTCCCATACAAAGCAAATCTTGAATAAATTATCACTTATCTGTATAATGTTATTTTAAAAATAAACCAATTTTCTTTACATTTTGTTCATTATCCCACAATAAATTTGACTGCATCCGCATAACCTTTAACTTTCTTCACTGTAAAATACTTCATGAATTCTCTCGTCCACATGTCCATCTCTTCTTCTATTTCATTTACCTCATTCATGATGAACACAACATTTTTACAATCTGTATTTGACATAGCTGGAAGCAATACAGAAAATCCCCATTCTATATCTCCTTTTTCATCTTCAAATCCATTTCTTGCATCTACAATAAAATTACTATTGGGGTATTTCTTAAGCAATTCCAAAGCAAATGTTGTTGGATTTCTATAGTCATCATAACAGCAGAATTTTTTCCATGTAAGAAATACCATATTATCTTCTGGCATGTATTTTACATTACTAAATTTAGAATCAAATTCATTTTTCTCTATATCCATATTCATAATTTCCCCCTTTCTGTTAGTATTCAACTGACTGAAAAGCAACTTTATTTCTACCACTATTTTTTACTGAATATAATGCTTTATCAACTGCTTTTATAAGTGTTTCAACCGATAATCCGGCTATGTAATTTTCGAAGCCTGTTACACCAAAACTTGCGGTCACTTTTATTTTACTATTGTTATAGTTATAATAACCCATTTCCAACTGACTGCGAATACGTTCTGCCAGGCCTATTGCAACATCAATTTTAGTTTTTGGCAGTAATATCATAAATTCTTCTCCGCCATATCTGGCTATAATATCTGTCTTTCTTATACACGCCTTACTTTTAGATACAACATATTTTAATACTTCATCGCCTACGTAATGACCATAATCATCATTAACTTTTTTAAAAAAATCAATATCAAACATAATCAAACAAATAGGTTTATTTGATTGATTTGCATTTTCAATTTCTTGATTAAATAAATCAAATAAAAATCTCCGATTAAATACGTTTGTTAGGCTATCAACTGTAGCATGAATTTCAAGTTGTTTTTGGTTATTAATTAGCTTTGTTATATCACTTACAATAAAAAGCCATCCTAAAGTCTTATTATTAGCTGTTTTAAGTTGTATATTTTCTAATGAATAATAATATTCTGTTCCCAATTTTGTCAAACAAAATTCAAAGGGTTCATTTCCTGCAGTTAAATTTCCTATTTCAAAGTGATTAGGAAACAAACTATAGAATTTTTGATTTAAATATTTATCCGTTAACTGTTCAAATATTAATCTAGCTGCTTGATTATAGTCAATTATATTTTCATTATAATCAAGAATAATTATTCCATCTTTTGAATGATGAAAAACTGCATTTCTAGCTATAGGTATTGTTCTCAATATTCGAAATTTAAAAATCCCCAGTGTATAAAGAATAGAAGAAGGGAAAAGTACTATAGCACAATAATCTATTCCATAAGGTGCAATATTCGTAACATTCATATAAAAAGAAAACCATGGTAAAAGAGAGGCTGTAATCATTATTAAAATAGGTGCATGTGTAACACTAGATGAATTTATAGCAGTCTTTAGATAAATTAAGGTGGAATAAATCATGCTTATAGTTACAAACAATATGTAGTAATAATAAAGTGGACCTTTATGTTTAATTAAAATGTTGAAATATCCATTTGATGAGAAGGATATGGATGTATAATACAAATGATGAATATTATTAGTATATCTCATAATTAATATTTATATTGGTATTAAAAGTATAATTATTATTTTAGTTTTAGACTGAAATATCTTAACATTTCCTGTATAGTCTAATGCCATAAAGGCTGCAAAAATACATAAAAATGGACCCGCCAAATATCGGAATTCGTCCCAAAACAAAGCAACTTTTAATGATTCACTTTGTAATTCCATACCATACCCAAAACTAAATATAGCAACTGAACCACATAAAAAAACAAAATACTTCGACCCACGAATATTAAAGTTTCTTAATGAGTATATTAATAATAAAGCTGAAATAATTGTAGTAAAAAATAATATTGATGAAAAAATAGTAACTATATAATTTATAATCCCACACCCTTTATAAAAATAAATTTGCCATTCTACGTAATATATGAAATTCCATTATAAATATACTATAATCTAAAATCCAACAATACTTCTAAACTATTCTATTTACATAATTCAACAGACATACCGAATTTCCCTTTAATAATATGTAGAAAAAAGTAAAACTTATTCTGCTATCATTTCCCTTCTAAATGTATAATAAATCAAAATAATCCTATAACTGACTAACATTTTTGCAAAATACACACTTTTACTATAGAACTTTTTTATCCCTAAATTTCCTGTTACATGGGTTTTTATACCAACACACTTGTGTTCGATATAATAACATGATAATATTACTATATTGAATGATAAGGAGTATGTATTTATGGAAAATATAAATAAAATAATTGCACAAAATTTTAAAAGAATTAGAGAAGAACAAGGGTTAAGTTTTGATAAGATGTCACAAATAACAGGTGTAAGCAAGAGTATGCTTTGTCAAATTGAAAAAGCAGAAAGTAATCCATCAATAAATACGCTTTATAAAATATCAGATGCATTGAAGATATCTCTATCATCTCTTATATCTGAATTTAAAATGGATACTGTTGTTATAAACAAAAACCATTTAATACCCGTTAGCACTACTGATAACAGTTTTAGAATTTACACTATGTTTCCTTTTACTAATAATCGTAATTTTGAAATATTTTATGGTGAGTTAGAACCCGGTGGATTTACGAATTCACAGCCCCACCAAATTGGTACACAGGAATATCTAACTGTATTTACAGGTGAATTATTAGTTAAGATAGAAAATAAAGAATATTTACTATCTACAGGGACCGCAATTGGTTTTAAAGCTGATGTCCCTCACTCTTATCACAGCTATAACAATACAAAAGTCATATTTTGTAACACTATTTTTTATTCAAAATAGAAATGGAAGTGATTTCATGATAAATGAAACAAATAAAACAAGTATAGTTGTATTAATCTATGCTTTTATAACCGTTCT
>Ga0209430_1001648_pt1 | contig 16027 bp, 12 predicted proteins | sample BarGraIncub1133A_FD_184504 | JGI IMG/M metagenome (GOLD analysis project Ga0209430, IMG submission 184504) | Arctic peat soil microbial communities from Barrow, Alaska - Barrow Graham LP Incubations 11-33A (SPAdes) (version 2) | ecosystem: Environmental > Terrestrial > Soil > Wetlands > Peat... | reverse complement strand
CTTTTTTCTCTAAAATTCTTATAGTTTCATCATAAGTCTGTGGTCTTGTTTCATAGGACATTTTATCGTTCACCTCTTCCTCTTATTATATCAAATCGCCATAACTTTTACACTATAATGTTTTTTTTAATGTAGCTAAAACGAAGAAACGAAGATGATACTTTAATCCTCTATACATTTTTAAAAATGGGGGGCTTCCCTTCTGAAATGTCGTGGACTGCACTTTCACGACAAAAAAACCACCAAAATTATATCTCTATATTTTTCAGTGATTCCACCCTTCTGGCTGCCGCCAAGTTTTTTTGTATCTATTCTTTTATTAGTATTCAACTTTTCAGCCCAACTTCCTCGACCATAAATTCGCACCAAATGTTCCATTCCCGCCTAACTTCGTATGCCTAGCTAATCGTGTATTCCCTTTTATTAGGCGGCCGATGCATAGCCATCAACCTAAGGATTGATGGCTATGGGCGGTCGATGCGACCCCATTCCAATAATTGGATGTGGCGGAGCGAATCCGTTTATTGGTTGCTATTGGTTGCTACAGGTATATAAATACTTATTTAGAACTTTATTTTATTTATTTTGTGAAGGCTTATTAAAGTTGCGTCAATTTGGGTTTAAACTATAAATATCACGTTTAACTCTAAATTTATTACCAAAAATCATTTCCAATTTATATAAAAATATAGTTGTAATCATATTTACAAATTATTGAATTCTAAGGTTGATGGCCATGGACCCCATTACAGAGACTGACAGTTTCTGTTTGCTAACAGTGTCGACTCTACTACAAGGATATTATGCCGTAATTAAGGTCGCACCCGCATCAAATGTTCCATTCTCGCCTAACTTCGCATGCCTAGCTAATCGTGTATTCCCTTTTATTAGGCGGTCGATGCGATCCCATTCCAATAATTGGATGTAGCGGAGCGAATCCGTTTATTGGTTGCTAATCCATGAATGGCCTCATGAACTATAGATATAGGAATCATAAGAAGTATTATATAGATGTAAAAATTAATTATTTCATTAGATGTTGGATAGGATATAAAGGGTTTTAGAATAAAATTTTCTACTATATTAGTTGCGATGCTTCCTAGGATCTTTGCAAGTAAAAAAGCTATTATTGTACATATTACATGTGTTTTCCACGTAATTTTAAAAGACATGTCCATCACCTCTTTTATGAGTATTGACATGTCTTTTAATTATTAAACTAATTTTTAATTTAGTTTGACTAGAATAAATCTGGTAAATCCTCTACTTTAATATTACAAGGACTATCTAAACTGTTTCCTACTGATATAGTATTAGTTAATAATACCCCTGGATTTCCATTTACAATACCTCTATAAACAAAAACAAAATGAGTGATACCACTATCTGTATCCGGCATAGTAATTTCATAACCATTATCAATTTTACTTGGAACCTCTATGTCTGAGATATAAATTGGCTGCCCATCTCCTATTATTTTATACAGTTTTAAATTCGATATTGTAAATCCTGGATCAATATTCATTTTTATTTTACAATTTTTAATATATGTTGTAAACTCTACTCCAAAACTTCCACTAATACCTGTCGCTATTGAATACTCTGTTTTAATTTCATTAAATGCTCCATTAATAAACATTCCATGTTGTATAATAGTGGTTCTATCTACTGTTAATTTAACAGTATTAGATTTTCCACTTATATTCCCTGCTTTATCACTTTGTGTTGCTGTTAGTAAATGATCTCCATCTGATAACTCATTTGCTAGATCCAAACTCCAATTTCCAATATTATTTACTATAGTTGTTCCTATAGTTACTTCATTATCATATACGGTTATTGTAGCACCAACTTCTCCAGTTCCACTTATTGTAGGTTTATTATTATTTGTTATTGATCCGTCACTAGGTTCTGTTATTACCGGTGCTGTTACCGTTGTATCTATTGTTAAATTAACTGTATTTGACACTCCGCTTACATCTTCTACCACATCTCTTTGAGTTGCTGTCATTGCGTGTTTTCCATCTGATAACTCATTTGTTAAAACGAAATTCCAAATTCCAACATTACTTACTGTAGTTGTTCCTACAGCTGTGCCATTATCATATACAGTTACTAACGCTCCTGCCTCTCCAGTTCCTGTTATTGTTGGTTTCTTATTATTTGTTATTGTTCCATCACTAGGTGATGTTATTACTGGTGCCAATAGCGCTGTGTTACGTACTATAAAAGTTGTACTATCAGGAGGTGCTGCTGCACTATTTCCAGCAGTATCAGTTGCTGTTCCCTCAGCTATTCTTATTCCAAGTGTTCCATCACCTGTTGTATTACTAACTAACACTGTTTGTGTGTTACCTGTCCCACTTGCTGTCACTGTTCCATCTGCTGTTCCAGTTTTTACTAATGTGACATTGCTACTGTTTAGTGTTACTTTATCGGCTCCAGAATAAGTTACAGTATATGTTATTGGTCCAGTCTTCGTGACAGTTTTAGATGGTGCACCTATTGTTAATGTAGGTGCTATTGTGTCAATATTAAACGTATTTCCTGACGGATTTAATGAAGCATTTCCTGCTGCATCATGCATAGTTAATAACGACACTGTCGCTGTACCATCTTTGTAAGTATTCCCGTTATTTGTATTTACCATATAGTCATACGTCCATGTTGTTTTATCTGATCCTACTGCAGTCATAATCTGTGATACAGTATCATTTGAACCTTGTTGATCAATTGATATCTTTGGAATTTCGTCAACTTTAACTGGTTCAGAATAAGTAGCAGTAATTGTTTCTATTCCCGCTTTAATTGGATCTGAACTATACGTTAATGCTACTGTAGGAGCTTTAGTATCTATAGTGAACGTATTGGCCAGTGGTGCTAATGCATTTGTACCTGCCCCATTCTGCACCGTCGACAGATTTGCGGTGGCCGATCCATCTTTATAAGTACTGCCATTATCAGCATGAACAGTATAATCATATGTCCAAGTTGTCCTATCTCTACCTACCATCATATTTTGTGCTATAAGATCTGTTGTACCTTGTTGGTCAATCGCTATTTGCGGTGTCTGTCCAGATTTAACCGCTTGGGAATAGATGGCTGTAATTATCTCTGATCCAACACTTACTGGATTTGCACTAAAAGTTAATGCTACTGTCGGTACCTTCGTCCTTATTGTAAAAGTATTACCTGTTGGTACTGCTGCCAAATTTCCTGCTCCATCATGTATCAGTGACAAGGCTACTGTTGCCTCACCATCCTTATATGCACTACCATTATCCGCCTTAACATCATAATTATAGGTCCATATTTTTTTATCTGTTCCTACAGCGGTCATATTGTTATTTGCTATATCTGTTGTACCTTGTTGATCAATTGATATTTGTGGTGTCTCACCAGATTTAACTGATTCTGAATAGGTAGCTGTAATTACATCATTTCCAACGCTGGTTGGATTTGCACTATAAGTTATCGCCACCGTAGGAGCCGTATTATCATAAGTGACAGTTGAATCTTGAACTGCAATCCCTTCGTTTCCGTACAAATCAGCATAATGAGCAACTTGCACCGTAATTGGCCCATCTGTTAACTTATCTTTATTCGAATTAACTGAGCCATCGCCTTCTATATTAACAGTAGCTATATAATTATTTTGTAAATCTTTACTAATAACTGCACTAGTAGTATATCCATTAATTAAGATTTGGGGATTTCCACTCAGGTTTTCTGAAGCAGTAAATGTCGCGGTTAGTGTATTGCCGGCTACAGACCATTTATTACCATTTGCATTATTAGAGGTAACTGCCAAATTTTTAAGTACTGGTTTGGTATTATCAATTACAAATGGTCCATATAACCCTTTAGTAGTTCCCTCGTCGCTTTTAAATTTTGAAGCCACATAATATATCCCATCTTGTGCTGGAAAGCTTATACCTGAAACATCCCCAAAATATGCACTTGCAACATCACCGGGTGTAGTAGTTTTACTTGAATATAATTCATTTTCCGGAATAGGTACAAACGAACTAAATGTATTGTTCACTCCTGTTTGGCTGAATTGGTATTCTGGAACAAATGCTGCCTGAGTAGGACACCCTTCATACCATTCCATATATATTGGATAATACTTGCCCGCTGTAAGTTGCATGGGAGTGTTCTTGGTTCTATCAAAAGGTGCTTGAATCGACCAATCGTCTACAAATACCTGCTGTAAGCCATCTTTTATAATATATCCATAAGCTCCATCATCGGACCACGAACCAAGTACATAACTTCCTGTTTTACTAGGAACAAAATAACCCCACATTTTCATAGCTTTCCATGAAGCATATTTAGTTTTAGGGTAATATTTTCCATTATATGTTATCGTATTAGAACTTGATTTAGATACAGGACTACCATACGAAGTGGTATCACTATTTTTTTGGCTCACATAGAAATTACTTCCATTTGTACTACCTAAATCATACTTAACTGGATTTTTAGTAGAATCCGTTACCGCTTCCTGTTCAAATACCCCGTTGAATGAAGGTGTACCAAAGCTTATATTTCTTGCAGATGCTGTACCAGCTTTACCTGCGTACTCATAATGCTTTGTTGTAAGATATTTCTGCTTACCTATATCGTCTTTATAGGCATCATAAGTATTAGGGACAGGTAATGGTATATCGGTCATAGCTGTATCCTCTGGAAATTGAGGAACAGTATTTAGATTGCTTGCTTCCACAAACTTATATTTACTAAAAGTTACATCATTAAAGCCATAAGAAATATTTGCCTTTGGGTCTGCAGCAAGCTTGACTGCAGGATTTAATATGTTGTTACTTGTTGCCCCTCCACTATTCGTATAAGGAGTAATTGTTTGATTTGACGAATCCGTTACATTTATTGCCATTCCCACTGTAGTGCTTGCATATGCACCCATATTAGGATTATGCCCAAATATGGAGCTCTGAATAAAAATAATTATAAGTAAAACCATGAACCTTTTCAGTTTTTTGGCTCTCATACATACCCTCCCCCCTTTAATACTTTTGTAATCTTATTTAAAATAAGAGATAGTTATCTTCAAAAGTTCTAATTTTTATTTCTAAAGTAAATACTATTGGAAGCCGAATAAGTTGTTTTGCCATCACTACCTAAAAGCTGTATGTCTACAGTAATACCCCCGCAATCTGAAAAACCAGTTCCTCCAATAGGTATAACATTCAAATTACTCAAATTACTACTAAGTGTTTTTCCGATTGTTGAACTTTCCTTTTGAACAGAAATTTTATTAACATTATCTATACTGTAATTATTATATATTTCAATGTCATTAACTGTGAATATAATATCAGAATTAATATCTATAGCTTTACTAAATGCTGAATTTGAACTTTGTGTTTTTGGATCTACCCCATTTATATCAGAAATACCTGACGCCTCCATTGCGCTTTGAGTAAATGATTCCATTATTTGCTGCATATCCATCTGAAGTTGAGATTTTACTGCTGTACTATTTAAAGCCTTTTGATGTATAAGAAAAAACTGAAAAAATATTGCTATAAACATAGCTCCTATAGCTAACGCTAGCATTAGTTCTAGTACTGTTAAACCCTTTGATTTTTTTCTTACCTTATACATAGCATCACCTCTAGTTTTACATCCTAATTATTAACTCTCCAATTGCTTAATGTAACCGGGAGAACAGTGTCATCCTTTGTACCATTCGAATTTTCGCCAACTGTTGTAGCTACTGTAACATTTTGAGTACTTATTGTAGTATTTGGATTAAATATCTTCCCATAAGTATTTGTATAATCTCTTGCTATAGTCTTCAACATATAATTATCATCATATGTAAGTATTTTTTGACCATCATTGATCGTTGTTAAGTCGCCGCCTGCAATTATGGTTCCTGTAAATGTTACTTTCCCTGATAACGTAACATTCCCTGATGTAATAATAATTCCATGTGGATCTCCCATTTTACTTAGATCAATAACCTCATCATTAGCTGTTGGTATATATGTTGAACCTTCTCCAAGTAAGACCACATTTTTACTTTTAGTTCTTACTTCTACTTCACTGTTATTGATATCAATATTTTCACAATCATCAACCTTACTTAAATTTACCTGTGCTATTGTATTGGTCTGATATCCATCTACATCTCTCTTTGCTACCTCATCTCCAGCAAATACATCCTTATATATTTTACCTTGGCTATAATCATCTTTTAACATTGTAGAAGTATCGTCATTTGTTGGTACCCCTAAATGCTTATCATCTCCCATTTCATATACCATCTTTGCAAAATCATCTCGTTTAGATTGTATTAGACTGGTATCAGTGGCTTCTGGCTTAAGGCCGCCGTTGGCTACAGCTACACCTGCACTAAAGATAAGATTCCCAATAGTAATTCCATCTTTTTTTAATGATATAGCTTGTAAATTATCAATTTCCCTGAAATATTTTGCTTTATCTTTATACTCTAAATTAGTATTGGGGCTTTTGAAATTATTTACTAATTGCAGTGGTTTATTATAAACAAAATCAACTTTATCTTCATCATACGGCGTTCCAGTTGACTTAGGTATAGGCACAGTGTATGCTCTATAATTCCCCTTTATTGACACAGACTCTCCTGTTTCATAAGGAGTCTCAGTATTAATAAACGCAGTTCCATTTATTATGGCATCTCCTATTTTAATAAAAGAGTTAGTCCCAATATCATCTGTATTAACTATGATACTACTTGAAGAATTATAATCTTTATCCACTGCTCTTTTTTCCTCATTTTCATCAATACCATTAATTCCATAATATTTATCTATATTTATATGTGAATTAGTAGCATATAGTGATAAATCATTATCAGTATAAACCATTCCCTTGATACCACCGGGATCATGAACCGTCAACCAACAATTTGAGGAATCCGATTGATCTGAATTGTTATTCTTTCCAACGTACACATTTCCTGCATATATATTTCCTGCTACATTAACAGTTTTGTTTTGACCATTTATATTAAAACTATTTGATGTTACCACATTTTTATTAAAATTAGCCATAATTGCAGTAGCATCATTTTCCGACCCAATAGTAATACCACCATTATATTTTGTATAAACCTTCTCCGTAGCGACCACAGGCATTTTACCCTTGACAAATATGTCTCCATTTACTGTTATATCAGAATTTATATTCATATCCCCATCAATAGAAATTGCATTTTTCCAAACAGGATTAATAGAAGTTTCTTGCTCTATAGGATTAACTAAATACGAACCTTGATACCCATTATTAGGTAAAACAATGTCTGCTGTCACTATTCTTTTATTTGATGTTTGATCATTTATGGGACTAGTAAAAAACTGTGAAACAATCTTAAACTTCCATTGATTAGCTTTAATCGGATATGATTCATCTAAATTTTCTTCCACTGCAATCGTAGGTTGATTAGTGGTAGCACTATCATAAAGAGACATTGTATTTCCTTCTAAATCTTTACAAGTACCATCATTAAGATATTCATGAGGTGAAGCTATATTGCTTGAAATATAAGTCGAAATACTTTGTTGATAAGATTGTTTAAATATATCATTTAGCTTTGTTTTTAACTCACTTGTATCTAATGAGCCATCAAAGGTTTTCATATAATCATCAACAGCGTTATTACCTATCTGTGTAGCCTGAGAACTGATTTTTTTCATAATTCCATATACTGCATTTACCCCTGAATCTGAAGCATATAAGCTTTGTACTTTTTTACTAGCAGTTATTCTTACATTGTAATCAGATACAGTAAGTGATAATATAGATAAACTAGAAATAGAAAGTACCGCAAATATAAGCAATACTGCAATTAACGAAGATCCTTTTTTTCTTTTCAAACTCATATTTACTCCTCCCTATGTCCCTATACTTATTGAGGTTTCTGTACTATAAACTTTTACTTTATTAGAATTTTCCTCTTTGTAGATCTCTACATTAATATCATAGACACCATTAGTACTGTCATCAACTATTGGTTCACTTAGTAAATCATCATGTAGTATAACAGCACCCTTTGAATTTATGAACTTATTTTCATTTTTGTTATCATTTTTAAAAATATATACTGATAAAGAATTTATTGCATTGTTCTCCAAATATATATTATGAGGACCATAACTAGATGAATAATTTATTTTAATATTATCAATAAGACTATCCTTTGGTTTATATGTGCCTAAAACATTATTTGCTGAATCCATAAGTTCTATTGTATTATTAGGATTATTGCATATTTTCAAATCCCCGGTAAGGCTATAGGTTTTATCTCCAGTATTGTTGTTTGCATTATCAGTACCTGTTACCTCAATAGAGTATGGATCCATTAGGATACTTAGATCATAATTTATTGCTGAAACAGTTTCATATGATAACTTTCTTTTAACAGATACATTAGCTTTAAACCCATTTCCAACATCTACGTCTGTTGCTAAATAACCTACATCTGGAGATGTCATTGGAGCAAAATTTAAATTATGAGTAGTATCAGTTTTAATATTGATACTTGTAAGTGATGTATTATTATTATTAGCTCTTACTAGTTCTATTATCTGTTGCGCAGCAACTACCGCAGACTGCTCATTTTCCCCTTTTTTATTGTTTGTTATAGATGATAGAACTGTCATACTAAGAGGTATACTGATTATAGTGAATATTACAACACTTACCATGACCTCAATTAAAGTAGAGCCTTTGCTTTTATTAAATCTCAATCTCATGATTTAAGCCCCCTATTGATTTTTAATATTACTTACACTCTCCTCGCTTTTAACTGAACCCAATGTATAGCATCATATATAACTTAATTACGCATATTCTCCTATTAAACATCTTTACTTAACACCATTACCTGAAAAGGGATTCTGCTTACCATAAGTATTATTGTAATTCCACTTGAAATAATCAGCATCCATACCTACAAATTTAGGAATTGAATAAAAGTTTAAATTTGCGGTACCACTAATTTCTCCTGTATTACTACCAGTTAAAATTAAATCAGATATTAATATCTTTTTAGCGTTATTCTCTATATTTTTAATAAGTCCAGTAATGTTACTATAAGATCCTTTAAATGTTAATGCGGCTTGTGTGTATTGAGTACTACCTTTAATGTCACTTTTATAGTTATCTACAGTAGTCTTATTATCTACATCACCCTCAGCGTAAATTAGATTATTATATTTATCTACAATAGATTGCAGAGCTTTTGTGCCTTTAGCACTGCTTGCCGTATCACTAGAAGTTCCAGTAGTTGCCGTGCTAGCTGTTGTATTTATAGTATTTGTAGTGTTTGTAACATTAGTATCTGCAAAGGAAAAGGAACCCACTACATTCGATTTTTTTAGCAAAGCATCCAATTCTATTATTAGTCTTTCTTGTTGTATCACAGGATAAATACCACTGGTTTTATCTTGTATCTTTGAATTAAGTATTTTTACATCTTTTTCTCTTTTGTTTGAGGTTGAAATGCTTAGCTTAATGTTATCAAGCTTATCACTATATGTCTTTTTTTCAGTTCTTAATGCTTCAATGTTTTTATTCTCTTTTACATTTATAAGTTTATAATATCCTCCCACTACTAATAATGTGAGTAAAATAACCATTAGAATTTTTTCACTTTTACTTATTTTCATTTAACATCAACACCTTTTAATGTGCATTTAACCAAAAACCCGTAACTATTTTTTGTTGAATCTCCACTGAGTCCACTTACATCTGCACTTGTAATCATATCAAGCTGTAATAAGTTTCGTTGTAGTTCTGCTATACTTACTCGATTCGAGGATGTACATTGAAGTTGCAGTGTGCTGTTGGTTATTGAAATTGAAGTAATAGCAACCTCTTTAGGTAATGTTGAAAATATAGTTCTCATAATACTACTGGTACCCATTTCCTTACTTGTAATATTATCAATTGAAGTATTAACTCCTTGATTATACTTATTAAATAACTCATATTTTGCTAATGTTAAACCAGCTTTTTTATACTGCTGTTGTAAATTCGTATTATTTATTTCTGCCTTTAAGCTTTGAATATTCTCGTTTAATATTAATTTATTTGCAAAATACCATATTGTTGTGCCTACTACATACATAAGTATAGAACCAATAAGTATATATAAAATAAAGTCTGTTTTTTTAGATTCCTTATTGGATTCTATGTATGGTAAAAAAAAGTTCAAATCTCTCATATAATTCACCTACCTAAACTCTTATTATTGCTCCAATAGCATTTAAATAATGATCTATCTCTTCACTATTTACATCTTTGTTAAACACTACATTATTCAAATTATCAATATGCTTCACAGGGGTATTAAATTTAGCCTCCATATATTCCTCAAGTCCTTTAAGCCTAGAACTTCCTCCATGTATAAATATTTTGCTAATATCATTACCTACTTTTTTATTTTTGAAGAATTGAATGATACGTCCAATCTCTCCCATCCACTCTTCTACTTCTTCCCTAATTAAACTTGATATTTCACTCTTTTCGTAATTCATAAGGTCACATTGCTGTATTTTTTCAGTTTCTGCGCTTATAATGCTCATATTAAATGACTGCGCAATCTTTATGTCAATTTGTTTACCACCAGATTTTATCATTCTAGTAAACTCTAGATTATGATTTGTATATATATCAGCTTCAAGAGATTCTGCTCCCATATCAATTACCGCGATAGTTTCCTGAGCGTTTTCTTCATTAGTTATGTCCCCATGTAATATTAATTTCTTTATTGAATTATAATTTACATCCAAGGCATTAGGTTTTAATTTTGCATTCTGTAAAAGTAACATATAATTTTTAACTAATTTAATAGGATAAATAATCCCTAAAATTCTTAACTTATCCATGCCGTCTACAACTATCTTCTCTAAAATACTAAATTGTACAATATAGTCATCCATATTAATAGGTAGATAATGTTGAAGCTCAAATTTAACCAAAGTTTCTAGTTCATCTTCACTTGCATAGGGTACAATTATTTCTCTGTTTATTATAGTAGTACTATTCCCTGTACAATTAGCACTCTTAACTTTAATATTATTATTAATTAAAAATGTTTCGATTTCTTTAGGTAAAACTGTTATATTTTTAAGACTATCCTCATTGGAATTAATAGCAGAGGATTTAAACATAAAAGCGTTTTCAATAATAATTTTATTTCTAGAACACTTTCCAACTATAACTTTAATATTTTGGGTACCTATATCCAAAGAAATTACCTTTTTATTTATAAGAGGTATCCTTGGCTTTAAATCTATAGTTGCTTTTTTCTGTTTTTTAAGTGAGGACAAATCTGAATTTAGTAGTTTTTTTATATCTATTTGGGTTAGTTTTTTTAATTTTTCCATTAGGATCACCTCTTATTTGCTTTAATTATAGTAATTAGTAAGTATAAAACAAGGTAAATTGTTTTATACTTACTAAATAAATCATAAATTTTGTTATTATTGAGTAACGACTGTTACATCTCCAGCATCATTTATACTTATATGATATTTTGTTGCAACCGCTGTTGTCGTTACTGACCCTACCGTTGTTGTTATTTCGCCTTGAGGAGCTTTTATATCTTTAAGTGCAGTCTGCAATGTAGTATCGACTGGGTTAGTAACTACACTTGCGCCTACAGTAACATCAAATGTTTTTGCTCCTCCTGTTATTGATCCATCAGACACAAGCATTAAAACAGTTCTTTGAATTACTGCGCAACTTTGTACATCTGCCTTAGTTTTTGAGTTATCCCTAACTGCAATAAAATTTGGTATAGCGATAGCTGCTATAATTGCCATAATAGCTAAAACTATAATAAGTTCAATTAGTGTAAATGCTTTCGCCTTTTTCTTTTTCATAATTATTTCACTCATTTTTATTCCTCCTAAATTTTTTATTATTTTACGATTGCTATTACAGCATTCGATGAACAATCCATTAATTAACTGTACTATACATACTAAACATAGGTTGAACTATGCCAAGCATCATTACTCCGATTAATACACCCATAATTACAATCATTAAAGGCTCGAGTAGCGAAGTAAAAGTTTGAATTTGTGCCTCTAGTTCCTCATCATAAAAATCTGCAGTTTTGCTAAGTATATCATCAAGCGACCCAGACTCCTCACCAATACTAATCATAGATATGAGCATTGGTGGAAATGATTTAGTTTCCTTTATACAATCTGCAAGTCCCTTACCCTTAACAACTTCATCCCTTGCTTTTAATAGTCTACTTTGCACTATTCTATTCCCTACCACCTCGGATACAATTGTTAATCCCTCAACTAGTGATACTCCACTAAAGAGTACCGTAGACAGTGTTCTTGTAAATCTAGATACAATTATTTTTTCATTAAGACCTTTTAAAATTGGAAGTTTAAGCCTTAATTTATGGGATAACAATATACCACCTTCACTTCTTAGAAAAAATCTAATTCCAAAAATAGCTATAGCAACTATAAGTATAATTAAGCCAAAATTTCCTGTTAATCCTGCGCTCATTGCTAGCATTATTTTAGTGGATGTTGGTAGTGTTACTCCACTACTTGCAAACATAGTAACAAATATAGGCATTACAAATGTCAATATTATTACACCTGCAATCACAGCAATTGTTGCAATTATTGCTGGGTATATCATAGCTCCAGTAATCTTATGATTAATCTTATTCTCTTTTTCATAATGACTACACATTCTTAACATAATTGTATCAAGATTACCTGTAACTTCTCCTGATGCTACCATACTAACTAAGAGATCCGGAAAAATATTCTGTTGCGCCCTCATAGCTTCTGAGAGTGTTGCACCTTTTCTTACCTCATCATGAACTTTACTTAAGGCTTCCCTAAGTTTTTTACTTGATATTTGCTCAGACAATACTTCCAAACAAGTGTTTATTGGCGCACCTGCATCAAGCATAGTGTAAAATTGCCTGCAAAATATTGATATATCCTTAATCTTTACTTTTTCAAGGAAACTCAAATCGACATGTATACCTTCTTTTACCTCTTCAACTAGAAGAGGATAGTAATTATTAAGACTAATCATCTCCATTACTCCAGCCTTACTTTTAGCCTCATAAGTACCTTCCAGTCTTTCCCCATTTTCGTTCATTGCCTTATATTTATAATTAGGCATATATATTTACCACCCTCTTTCGAATTTTTCATATTAAAGATATGCAATTTTTACAAGTTCTTCAACAGTAGTTACTCCCTTAAGTACTAATTCCTTGCACGCTTGTCCAAGAGTTTTCATGCCATTTTTCATTGAAATCTCCTTTAATATATCACTGTTATTTGAGCTAATTATTGCATCTTTATGTTCCCTTGTTATTTCCATGATTTCATAAACACCCGTTCTTCCCATGTAACCTGTCTCTTTACAAAACCCACAACCACTGCCTTTATATAAAACAAGTTCTTCCTCATTTGTTATCCCTAAAATTCTTTTTTCATAGTCTGAAGCTTGATAACTTTTTTTGCACTCAGGGCAGACCTTTTTCACAAGTCTCTGTGCAACTATTCCACAAATAGAAGTAGCTGCAAGATATGGTTCTATTCCCATATCTGTAAGCCTCAATATAGAAGAAGGTGCATCGTTAGTATGCAAAGTACTGAGCACTAGATGTCCCGTAATAGCAGCCCTTACAGCAATTTCTGCCGTTTCTGCATCTCTTATTTCTCCTATCATAATTATGTCTGGATCTTGCCTTAATATAGATCTAAGTCCACTAGAAAACGTAAGCCCTGCTTTTGTATTAACATTAACTTGACTTATACCATCTATCATATATTCCACAGGATCTTCAACAGTTATAATATTTTTATCATCGCTATTAAGTTCACTGAGAATAGTATAAAGAGTAGTAGACTTACCACTGCCCGTAGGCCCTGTAATCAACATAATACCATGAGGACTTCCAATAATGTTTTTTAACTGTTTAAGCTCATATTCATTCATTTCAAGTCTTTCAATACCAATTCTATGATTAGCCCTATTGAGCACCCTCATTACTATTTTTTCGCCATATACTGTAGGAAGAATGGAAACTCTTACATCTACTGTCTTATCGTCAATTGTCATAATTATTCTTCCATCTTGAGGTATTCTTTTTTCTGCGATATTTAAGTTAGCAAGTATTTTAATTCTAGCAGCCAAAGCACTTAATGTGTCCACTCCAAGAGTTGATATTTGCTGAAGTTGACCATCTATTCTAAATCTTATTCTTATATCTTTTGCAAAAGGTTCTATGTGTATATCGCTAGCCCTTGCTTCAATAGCATTTTTAATTAAATAATCCACCATTTTAACTACTGGTGCATTTTTCACATCATCTATTGACGGGAGCTCTTGCTTACCTTCTGCTTTATTATCCTTTGCTTTTTCCTTAGATAATTCTGCGGCTGCTTTTGACACTTGTTCATCAGAATAACACCTATCAATAGCCTTCTTTATTTCATCTTTTAAAGCTACATAGGTTTCGACTTCAAAACCTGAAGCTATGGAAACATCATCTATTGCATAAATATTAAGAGGATCCCACATTGCAATTTTTATTCTATTTTCATTGAAACCAAAAGGTATTAAATCATGCTTCACGCAAACATTTTGAGGTACTGATCTAATTGCCATTCTATCTATACTAATGGATTCTAATTTGATTCTAGTTATTCCTGTTTGTGCCTCAATAACACTTATTATATCTTCAGCAGTTACAATTCCCCCATCAACTAAAAGTTCACCTAGCTTTTTTCCTAAAGTTCTCTGTCTATTCAAAGCATCCTGTAGTTGCCTTACTGTAAGTTTACCAGACTGTACTAATAAATCTCCAAGTCGCCTTTTTATTTTATTATTCATATAAAACCACCCCTGCGAGATTTCACGGTACTATTTTATTCTTTGCAATTTTCTTTATTTGAGCAAGAATATCTCCTAATCTCTGTTTATTTTGAAGGCCCATATTTCTCACTCCTAACTGTGTTTTCACTATTACTAATCTTCCACTAATATCCTTATTATAATTATATATTATATATTAACCCTATGCAATAACCTTGCGATATATTGTGAACTTTTTTTAAAGATAACTATAATCCAATTTTGGAGATGCTTACTAAGTGAGGTGGTTACAGGTTTATAACCATAAACCCGCTAAATATAATATATTCAAACTGTAAATGTTTAAAATTATTTTTGATACAATTCTTGCAATTAGAATGAAATCCAATTGATTTGAATTGATATACGATTCTAATTAAATTAATGATACAAATTAAAAATAAAATCTTGTAATTCGGTCTGAAAAGCTAGTAAATATATCCAATTGAAAATTAAGTAAGATCACGTAATTTCATCTGTAATTCTTCATAACTAATTACTCCAAGTTCATACTGTTTGTTAACATTCCTTATAGCTTTGAAATTATCTATTTTTTTGGAATATTGATTGATTTTAAAATAATATTCATCCTCTGATATAACATCCAAAGCTTTTGCTTTATCGAGGGCATCCTTTTGATGTTTAAATTCATTCTCGAATTTTTCTTTTTCCTGTAATATTACTTGATCTTTTAATTTTTTTTCTAATATAATTAATCCAGCCTCGATTTCACTTTTCTTTTTAAGTTTAGGTTCCATAAGTTTAAGTATATCTTTAATGTCAATCACTGGAATTTCATTGGTTTTTGAGTTATATTCAAAATATTTCTCTCCTATTTGTTTGTAGGCAACATCTAGTTCACCACTAATTTCAGTAAGTTCTATCTTCATATCCCTTATTTTTGTAGTATCTTGAGATGAGATAACCGCAGTGTTAAAAGCATTTGTTGCAGCCTTGCTTATAGATTCTATTGTTAGATTTATTAAATCCTCTAAAAATCCCAGCTTAATCCCTCCTATATTATCTATTCATAATCAATATAGTTAAAAAGAAGAATTTTGTGCAAATAAGATAAATTATACCACTTTTCATATCCATATTT
>Ga0209430_1001647_pt1 | contig 16031 bp, 15 predicted proteins | sample BarGraIncub1133A_FD_184504 | JGI IMG/M metagenome (GOLD analysis project Ga0209430, IMG submission 184504) | Arctic peat soil microbial communities from Barrow, Alaska - Barrow Graham LP Incubations 11-33A (SPAdes) (version 2) | ecosystem: Environmental > Terrestrial > Soil > Wetlands > Peat... | reverse complement strand
AGATAATGCTATCAGAGTAGCGATAATAAAAAATGACTTTTTAAACTCTGTGTTAAGTACAATTCATTTGGCGGAAAAATCCCAGATAATGAAGGGCAATCGATTCGATTTGCAAATTAATATCCTCGCTGGAATTCAAAAATTCACAAAACCATGTAGTCGCACTTGCCATAAACAATCGCACTTACCATAAACAATCGCACTAATTAATTGCAATGGATGGTCTATCAGTTTTCCAAAATAAAATCAACCCTGCGGTTTAAACGACGGCCAAGAGGAGTCTTATTGGTATTAATGGGATGAGTGCCTCCATCGCCGCGAACCTTTAGCTTTTTGGAGGGCAATCCTTTGGATATCAAGTAGTTTTTTACAATGACAGCACGTTTAAGGGAGAGTATTTTATTATTTTGGGGATTACCCTGATTGTCGGTATTACCAACAATAGTCATATTCTTCCACTCCTTACTCAAAAGCGTTGATGCCATTTCATCCAAAATAAGTTTGGAATCAGGAGTCATCTGGCTTGATGCAGACAGAAACTCCACAGGATTCATTGTTCCCGTCACCACATTGGCTACTTTTAACTGAGGTGGCTGGTGCGCCGCGTTTACTCGAGAAGAACCTGCGTTTGCAGGCAACTTCTCTCCATTACCTGACTTCGAAGTAATCTGAAGCGAATCTGATGAAACCATCCCCACGGAGGCGGCCGTTATCGGTGTTGGCGCCAACGTAACTGGCGGAAAAATGACAATACCGGGTTTTGTTGAAGGCTTATCGACTGCTTTGGTAGCAGCTTTGGATGAATCTTGGGAAGCGAACAGTTCTCGATAGTTTTTTAGACTTTCTTCGGTTGCCTGGAGGCTCAAAAGGAGATCAGTATTGGACTTTTCTAATTTCTCAAGTCGCTTGAGAGAGGCATTCGAGGCGTCAACCCAAACGGTTTGATGGATAATAATCGGGGAAGGTTGAGGTCGGTATTCGTTCATGGAAATGTTGCGGGCGTGTTTCGTCCAAGAGACCCCGAACTTATACCGAAGCCCTACAGTGAGGTTGATGCCTTTATCAAGGCCATAGAGCAGGTCTCCGCCCATTTCGAGGGCAAGTGCATCATTCAGGTTGTATTCGCTGCTCAAGCCAGCCAGAATCAGCATCGAGCCCGATCCGGCCCAGCGTAGGCCACCACCGGCTTCAGCAAAGATGTTGGTTCTTTTCCAGTAGCCTGTACGGAAGGGAGCGGTCAGGTTTGAAAGGTTCAAAGAACCATATCCAAGGACGTCCAGGGCATCCTGACGAATGGCATAAAGACCTTCGAATCCGAAACCGAAAAACGGATTCACGGAATACTCTGCTGCTCCACCGACATTGAAATCAATGTCGTGGGTGGAAGAGTAACCAGGCCCCAGTTTAAAGTCTGCAGACCAATGAGAAACGGGGGGATCTACAGTATTGCAGCTCCGGCTGGCAGGGCCCTGTGCAGCTACAGACAGAGACGTTAAGCCACTTAGAATGACCAAATACAGAATTTTCCCTTTCATGATACAAGCCTTATTTCTTGGTTTGCAACGAGTTGAGATCATCGGCGAGCTTTTGAGCTTTTTGAAGAAGTGTCGCTTGCACTTGTTCGGCAGCTTTGATGCGGGCGTTGATCAGATCGCTGTTATCCTGTCCCTTTGTTTCGGTAATGACTATTGTTGCAGGTTTAGGAATGTATTCGCACATATCGATGTTGCGGGCGTGTTGCTTAGGAGAAGTCGCAAATTTGTAGCGGATGCCAATGCTGGTCAGTACCAAGTTTCCGCCACCCAAAAAGCCTTCAGCACCCAACTCCAAAGCAAATGCCTTGTTCAGGTTGTATTCTGCATTCAATCCTGTCGTGGCGAAAATGTCGGTAGTGGTGTTTTCGAAACGGGCACCAGCACCAGCCACAAAAAACAAATTGGTCCTTTTCCAGAAACCGGAACGGTATGTTCCACAGAGATTAAGCAAGTTGAGTGAACCATATACAAGAGCTTGAGAAGCATTCAACTGATATAAGTAATTGCCTTCCAGCCCGAATCCGATAAATGGATTGATGGCGTAGTCGAGGGAACCACCAAAGGAAGCATCGAAACCATTGACATAAGCCGGGCCCAGTTTCAGCCCAAGTGACCAATGAGAAACAGAGGGCGCTGAGCAGGTTAATGGTTCTGAAGGGAGTTTCTGGGCGAAAGAGAAGGAACTAATGCCCAGCATCAGCAATACACCAAAAAATGTCTTTTTCATAGCGATGCGAATAGTTAAGGTTAGAGTAACTCAAAACAACAAATCTTCCGGAGAAAGTGGCGTATAAGGCCCATCCTTGCATTCAAAAATGGCACTCCCCGACTCCAACACCTCCAATGTGTGCCATTGTCCAGCAGGAATATTTACACCAAAGTTCCCCAAAGAACGATCCAGGACCACTTCTTCCAGTAAAGACTTGTCTGAATTGTAAAACATGACCCGAATGCTGCCACGTAGTAAAATGTAGGTCTCATCCGTGTGCATGTGCCGGTGAACAGGTAAAGAGGTTTCTGGTTCCAAAGCATTAATCAGTCGTTGAGATTGGGAGGAAGCACTTGCATGAAAATTATGGTTCATCCGAAGGCGTGCACAAGATTTGGCTTCCCCGGAAATCTGATCCAACAAAGCCGAATGAATTAGTTGCATATACTTATTGGTTAAGGACGATCAACCTACTTCCGATACACCGTCAAACATTTCCCAAGGTGAATTTTGACTTCTGAATTCAGGAATCAAATCTTTCATGGCTTTAATGGTGCAGGGAATGTCCACCACATAAGCAGAATCAACCGTGTTCTTCAGCTTTTCGCAAACTTCATCAAAATTATACTGCCGCACCTGTGCAATCGTAATCTTTTCATGTTCTGTCGGCAGCGTAGTTTCCTTGTCGTTCAACAGCTCCTCGTAGAGTTTTTCACCTGGTCTGAGTCCAATAATCTGGATGGGAATATCCACATCGGGCAGCAAACCGGCCATTTCAATCATTTTTTTAGCCAAATCGATGATTTTGACAGGCTTACCCATGTCGAACACGTAAATTTCGCCCGATTTGCCAAAAGAAGCCGCTTCCAGCACCAATCGGCAGGCTTCGGGAATGGTCATGAAATAACGTATGATGTCGGGATGAGTTACCGTCACCGGACCGCCCCTTTCAATCTGTGCTTTGAAATGCGGAATCACGGAGCCATTGGAACCCAGCACATTGCCGAAACGGGTCGTTACGAACTGAATCGGATTACCCTTGCGGGCGCACTCCTTGGCCAAAGTCTGAACATAGATTTCGGCCATCCGTTTGGAAGCACCCATCACATTGGTCGGATTCACCGCTTTATCCGTAGAAATCATGACAAAGCGTTCCACACCGTATTGTGCCGCAAAATTGCTTAGGTTTCTGGTTCCCTGGACATTGACTAAAATCGCCTCACATGGATTTTCTTCCATCATCGGAACATGCTTGTAGGCAGCAGCATGATAGACCAATTCCGGACGGAATTTGCGGAAAATATAGCCCAGTCTATTCACGCTGCGGACATCACCAATCACCGTTTCGAAGTTCAAATTCTGAAATTTAAGTTCCAATTCCAGCCTTAGATTATGCAAAGGCGTTTCAGCCAAATCAAACAAAAGCAACAATTTAGGATTGAACTCAGCCAGCTGACGAACCAACTCACTTCCGATGGATCCTGCAGCACCGGTGATTAGAATCACCTTGTTATGAACCTGTTCTTTGATACGGTCCAAGTCAATACTTATTTCTTCCCGACCAAGCAAATCTTCAAATTGAATCGGTTTCATCTGAAAATTCATTTTTCCAGGATCGTTCACCCCTTCAAACGGTGGTGAAACCATCACTTCCAAGCCTTTTTCCAAACAAATGGTAACAAACGCTTCCTCCTGCCTGGCAGTCTGGTAATCAGGGAATAAGATGGTTAGAATCTGATTCTTACGCATGAAAAGATCGATATTGTCCTTCTCTATGTCGTACACCGGAAGATCGTGGATTCGCATACTTCGGGATTTCCCCTCTCTGACCAAAAAACCCTGGACCAAGTGGTTGTTTCTCGGGCTTCGATTCACCCAATGCGCCAGCGAAAGACTATGACCTCCAATACCGAATATCAGCGTATTTTTGCTTTTCTTGCCCGAATAGCTCATCGTGTAGTAATACAGAAACACGATGACCAAACGCATGCTCAGCATCAAGGACAAAGAGTACATCAACAGGCTCTGTACCAATAACAAACGATATGGAATTTCTACATCCGAAAGAATCAGGAAAAAGAAAAATGCTGTACAAGAGCAAAAAAGAGCCACAAACACCCGCCACAACTCCTGCAAATTGGAATGTCGAATCAGTCCGCGATACGATTTGAAGGCATAAAAGGAGATGGCATTTAGAAAAAGGAAAAGCGTTCCCCAAAGAAAAACGTTCGGAATGCTGTGTGTCACATCCACCTTAGAGCGAATAAACACCGCCGACATAAATGCAACCGAACTTAATATCAGATCGAATGCATAGACAATCCAACGATTAAACATGGACATGCCCATGGCCTTCGTAAACAACCTTCGCAACAGGTTCTGGAATTCATTCATATAAGGTAGTCGATAGAATTATACAAAAATAGAAAAAACTTCCCTCTAAATGCCTACCAGATGCTACATTTTTGCAAAAAAAAGATCATCCTGTTACAGAATGATCCTTTTAATTTAATATTTGTTCATTTAATTTTGTTCTTCCCACCACCGATACCAATCGGCAAAGGCGTCCAGACCAGCTTTCAGCGATGTCGAAGGTCTGTATCCAAACTCACTTTCAAGGTCAGAAACATCACAGAACGTATTCAGCACATCGCCAGGTTGCATGGGCAAAAACTCCTTTACCGCATTCTTACCAAGAGATTTCTCTAATGTTTCAATATAATCCATGAGCCGTACCGGTGCCGAACTGCCAATATTGTAGATGCGGTAAGGCTCCGAAGAAGTCGCCGGATCGGGCAACAAGGCGTCCCACGAGGTATTTGCAGACGCAGGCCGATTAATGACCCGAACCACACCCTCGATGATGTCTCCGATGTAGGTGAAGTCCCTCCCCATATCACCGTTGTTGAAAACTTTCAACGTTTTTTCATGCATGATGGCGTCCGCAAACAACATCGGCGACATATCCGGCCTTCCCCAGGGTCCGTAGACCGTAAAGAACCGCAATCCCGTCGTCGGTAGCTGATACAGCTTCGAAAACACATGCGCCATCAGTTCATTGCTTTTTTTCGTGGCGGCATAAAACGACACCGGATGATTCACCGATTCATGCGTTGAAAACGGCATGTGACCGTTCAATCCATAAACACTGCTCGAACTGGCATAAACCAGATGTTCCACGGCATGCAGTCTGGATTGTTCCAGAATATTCGTGAAACTAATAATGTTGCTGTTTACATAAGCCATCGGATTCTCGATGGAATACCGAACTCCAGCCTGTGCACCCAGATTACAGACCACCCCAAAAGCAACATCGTCAAACAACCGGGAAAGCCCTTCCGTATCCTCCATCTTCATCCGTACGAAACGAAACCCCGAATGTTTTGAACTAGGAACCAGTTTATTCCAAGAAAGGTCCTGTTCCATTATTCCCAATTCCGCAAGTCGGGCATATTTCAGTCTAACATCGTAATAATCATTGATATTGTCCAAGCCCACTACCTGCCAACCATCTGCCAGCAAGCGCTCCGAAAGCCAAAACCCAATGAAACCAGCTGCGCCGGTAATTAGAATTGTCTTGTTTTTTATCATTTATTTGAGCTATATAATTCATTAACAAACTCATACGAAGCCAAATCACCAATATCATACCGTTTTCCAGGCAAAGGCCATGCATACACTTCCGTCTGCTTGCAAAGCCAAGCCATCAGGTTGCCAGGCGCATCGGCACCACAGCCTGAATCCAAAGCCTTCCTGATCAAGGGTAAATCGGCCGCTCGGTAATAATAAAACGGCGGAACCGCCCAATGCGAAGGTGGCACCTGCGGTTTTTCGTGCATGGCCAAAACCCGCATGTCCTCCGATGCTTCCAAAACCCCCGTTTTTTGCAATGCCGGTATGGAAGGCTCTTCGTGGCAGGTCAGGCAGCTTCTGCCCTTCTCTACCGCAAACTTTATAAACGGAGCGAACGAAAAATCCACCACATTGTCACCGGCAAGCACCAGCAAGTCGTCCTCGATGTGGAGGCTGTCCAACACAAATAAAATATCTTTCACGGCACCCAACCTGTTCTCGTTGGTGGTAGTACCGTCGTCCACGATCAGGATGTCTTTCCTGCCGACCAACCCTTTTCGAAAAATCGGCGCAAAGGTGCTGTTGGTCACCACAATGCGCTGATCAATTTCGGATATGCGGTCCAAATCCTCGAGCAACCGGTCCAAAATGGATTTACCGCCAATTTCGAGCAGGGGTTTCGGAAAGTTTTGCGTCAACGGATACAGTCTAGTCGCGTACCCAGCTGCCAAAATCAATGCCTTCATACTGTGAGCCTCCTATCCCAATTAAAATCCTCAACTCCAACCAATCTAACCTTACTGCAAAAATCCGGATGCTTTGTATGAATCAGGTAATTGTATTCCTGTGGAACCAATACCGACGGAACGCTCAACAGCAATGAATCCATACGTCTGTACCAGCGAGCCCCGAAATCCTGCAAGCGTCCATAACCCGAAAGTAGACGCCAGTCAGTTGGCAACATTTCCGGTGAAACGGTGTGTATTGACGTTGAAGGAACATCGATTGCCATCACTCGATACGGCATACTCAAACCTGATCTACCCCGGTTAGCCATTTGTTCCAATGCCGCTAATGAACGCGTTGCACTAGCGTATATGACCCATTGACGGTCAAGATTCCACCTACCGGCGAAACCCGAAGCATTCAAATCCGTTGCGAATTCGGCACGACAAATACAGTATATCAACATATACTAAGCGTTGTCACCATATTCCAAACCATACAGCCTGTTGTCTATCAGACGAATACCAGAAACAGACCCCAACATATCATTAGGTTTCATTCCATCGAGCATCAAATTACCTGTGCCCAACCAAAGCTCAAACTCCTTCATTGAACCAAAAACGGAAGATCCATGTTTGAACAAAGCAGAGAGTAGCAATACCTGTTCACCAATCGTTTCGGAAAGGCTGGCCTTTCGTACTAAATAGCTTCTTAAGGTCTTTGGGGTCACATGCAACCAGCCGGAGAGTACTTCACCGCTAATGCCTGTTTCCTCTTTCAAAACCATCAAGTTTTGGCTGTCCACCTTGTTATTCAGCAGCGCATACACTACATCCGATTCATTCAATTTGGAAGCTGGCGACTTTTCCAAATGTGCTAACGTATAGTCTTTCATAATGCTTCAATTTAAAATTCACTTGCAAATATAGAACATATTACCGAACATAGCAAGTAAAAATACCTACTATTTCAAGTTTCACCCAATCTTCCTCGCCCCATCCGCCGTCTTGCACACATGCGCCGAATACTGCCCCTTCATTTCCGGGAACCGCTCCAAATACCGCTGTGACACCGAAGCCACAATCTCTTCCCGACGCGCAGGGTCCGAAATCGCAATGCAACAACCCTTAAAGCCCGCACCGCTAAACCTACCACCATAAATGCCAGGTGTTTCCGTCATGATGTCGTAAAGCGCAATCATCTCCTCACAGCCCGATTCCCATTGCTCGATGGAACTCAAACCAGAAGCGAACATCACCGCCCCAAAAGCCTCAATATCACCCTTGGAATACGCCTCTACCGCTTGGTCCACCCTAGTGAACTCTGTCATGAAGTGTGTCGCCCTTTTAGCCAACGACTCAGGCAGCAAATGCTTCCATTTTTCGAACACCGTTTTATCCACCATCCGTAAACGCGTTTCCGCCAATGCCCCATACGGCAGCCCTTCGTAAGCCAGCAAATTGAAAGCAGCCACCTTACACTCATCCGTTCGAGTATTGTAACCCGTATGGATCAACGCCCTTGTCAAGCCGCTGAAAAATATCAAAATATCAAAATCCGGCAGGATCGAAGGCGCCGGCACCAGCTTGTACGAACCATCCATCGTATCCAAATATAGCAAATGGTCTTTCTTGCACAACACCTCGCAACTCTGGTCCAACGTACCCAAATTCAAGCCAATATACTCATGCTCCGCCTCAAAAGCCGTCTGTATCAACTCCTCTTGCAAGAGCACGAAATCATTCACATCCGCCAATGCCATGATGTAACAGAGCAGTACAGCAGCCGACGACGACAATCCACCAATGGGCAACGAACCATGAATCAGTCCCTGAATGCCCACTTCCAGCTTCACCCGCTTGGACAACGCATAGATGGCAGCCTGCACGTAGGCTCCCCAATGATTGTACTTGGACGGTACCGATTCCAGCGGAAACAACACCTGTCCCTCAAAATTCATGCTGAACAAGTTGATTACCCCCGACTCTGTCGGGATATACAGCAAATCCACCCCATGGTCCAAGGCAAAACCCGTCACATGGCCGTGCTGATGGTCAATGTGCGCCCCCACCGGACAAACCCGGTACGGACTATAAACGTGGCGAATCTCCGATTTCAGAGCATCTGGGAATAGTGAGTGAAAGTGTTTTTGCATTATATAATCTAATCAAACGCCTCATACGGCGAATTCTGACTCTTGAACTCAGGCACCATATTCTTCATGCCCATCACCGTAGAAGGCACATTCACCTCCATGGCAGCATCCACAATCGACTTCACAGCCAAATCCACCTTGTCCAGTTCGTACTGACGTACCTTGGCCACCGTGATCTTTTCATGAACCGTCGGCTTGGTCAACTCCTTATCGTTCAATAGCTCCTCGTACAATTTCTCACCCGGACGCAGCCCGATGTACTCAATCATGATGTCCTTATCCGGAACCAACCCAGCCAACTCAATCATCTTCTTGGCCAAATCCACAATCTTGACCGGTTCACCCATGTCGAACACGTAAATCTCACCCGTCTTACCAAACGAAGCCGCTTCCAAAACCAACCGGCAAGCCTCCGGTATGGTCATAAAGTACCGAATAATGTCCGGATGCGTCACCGTCACCGGCCCCCCCTTCTCTATCTGTTCCTTAAAATGCGGTATCACCGAACCGTTGGAGCCCAACACATTCCCAAACCGCGTGGTCACAAAACGAATGGGATTGCCCATCTTGGCACAGTGCCTGGCAAGCGCCTGCACATAAATCTCCGCAATGCGCTTGGAAGCCCCCATCACATTGGTCGGATTTACCGCCTTGTCGGTAGAAATCATCACAAAACTTTCGGCCCCATACTTCACGGCATAGTTGGCCACATTAAACGTGCCCGATACATTCACCAAAGCCGCCTCACAGGGGTTTTCCTCCATCATGGGCACATGCTTGTACGCTGCAGCGTGGTACACCACCTCCGGACGGTATTTCGAGAATACATGGTCCAACCTGGGTTTGCTTCGAACATCCCCGATAATGGGTAAAAACTTCAACTTGGGGTGCGTGCGTTCCATCTCCAACCGCAAATTGTGCAAAGGCGTTTCCGCCATATCAAACAGTAACAGCATCTTAGGTTGGAAAATGGCCAATTGCCGCACCAACTCGCTACCAATAGAACCTGCAGCACCGGTAATCAAGATCACCTTGCCCTGAAGCTGTCCGGCTATCCGCTCCATGTCAATCTTTATTTCATCACGCCCCAACAAATCCTCAAACTGGATGGGCTTCATTTGGAACTGCGTCTGCCCGGTAGCACTCACTCCCTCGAATGGCGGCGATACCAACACCGAAACCTGCAGCTCCCTGCACTTGGCTATTAAGTCCTGCTCCTTTCTTACGCTCTTATAGTCGGGAAACAACACGATGCTAATGTCGTTTTGAACAAAAAAACTTTCCAGATGCTCCAAATCAATGCCATAAACATCCAAACCCTGAATACGTGTCTTCCAGGCATCTTTGTTCCGAGTGAGGAAACCCTGCACCTGCTGGTTGTTCCTGCCACTCCGCTTAATCCATTGCGACAGCGCTATGCTGTGCGTCCCAATACCATAAATCAATGTTTTCTTATACCGTTTGGTAATGGGCATCATGGCATAGTTGTAAACTACAATGATCCAAAACCGCACAAACAACATGGACACCAAACTAAACAGAAACACATTCTGAATAAACGACAACCTACCGTGCATGCCAGGCTCAAAAAACGCCAATACAAGGTATAATGCCAAAGATGCAAGCACATCCGCCACAAACAACCGCCACATCTCCTGAAAATTGGAATGACGCACCAAGCCCCGATGCGATTTAAAAGCAGCAAAGGTTATGGCGCAGAATGCTAAAAATATCAAACCCAGCCAAAGACGATCGGGCACCGCCTCATTCCCCAATATCCGTGTTCTGTTGAGCACAGCCAATGCAAACGCAAAAAAACACAACATCAAATCGCAGGCATACACCAACCAACGATTCACCATCGAGAACTTCATCAACCGTCTGATGGCACGACCTATAAATTCCTGTAACTCATTCATAGTGCATTCTTTTTCACAGCATATTCCTTCACCGATTTTATTAACCCCTCCTGGAGTTCAAACGGCATCGTATCCAAACCAAGCGCCTTCTTCAATTTCTGGTTGCTGGTTACAAAATTCAACGTCAGTTTCCGGTATTCAAATAGGTCAAAATAACCGTGAAACAAACCAGTTATGTAAGCCACCACCTTGAAAATGCCCTTTCCTAAACGCCAAATCCGTGCCTTTTTCCCCAAAGCCTTTCCAATCAGTTGTGTAAATTCCTTAGAGTTCATCGAACCATCGTCCGTGAGGTGGTACACCCCACCCGGAATGTTCTTTTCCAACATCTGTGCTATCACAAAATGCAGGTTGTCCAACGACGTAAACGATCTTCTACATTCAAAGCTACCAAAAACATACGGAAATCCCATACGAACCCAATTAAAAATTCGTTTGGAGTTGTCGTTGCATAAAATACCCCGACCGTGCAAAAAAGCCGTACGCAGTATATACACCTTCTTATCGAGCAACCAAGTCTCTTGTAAATACTGCTCCACCATGTACTTGCTTTCGCCCAAGGGACCAAAAGGCATCGGCTCCATCTCTTCCGTCAGTTCCTCGCTATCGGTCCTATTCCCAATCACCTTGATGGAACTCATGTAATAAAATTGCTTGGCATTCGAAGCCTTGAACCATTCAAAGATGCAGCGCGTCAGCCCCACATTGTGCTCCATATATTCCAGCGATTTGCTTAAATCAATCGTATCGGCATCCTTGCCCGCCAAATGGATCACTGCATCCATCTCCGGCATTTGAGTAAACTCCGTACATAGAAACACCCGGCTCACCCCCTCCATTGCCTCCGAAGTTTCATCCATACCATACACCGTATGGTAAGGGCTGAGCTTTTCCACCAAGAAAGCGCCGGTGGTGCCGTGTATGCCTGTAATTAAAACGTTCATGCTGTTTTTTTTAGCGGTTTTTGTTCAGTAGGAATTGGCCGGTGTAACGCAGGCCCATCAGGAGGGCCAGGTTGTTGCCGTACTTGGTTCCGCGGTCGCCCGAAATGCCCAGGCTGGCTTCGGTATTCTTCAGGAACGGAAGGGCGTGGAATACTTCCAATTGACCGGAGAATTGATTTTTGGACGGTGGCATCACCCGCCCTGCCAGACCCCAATTCTTGGAATAGGCAGCCGTAAAGCGGTAGTTGAAATTGTTCAGGGCCCCAAGACCTGAAATATAAAACAGCCGTACGGCGTTATTTTGAATACCCACTCCCCCATCGGTATTGTATTTGGGTGAAGTGAGCCAGGGATTGCCTATAGTCATGCCGTAAAAGCTCCAACCGTTGGGATAAACGCCGTTGGTGTAGTAACTGTCCCTTCCACCCAGAATGACGCCGTCCAGGTCGTGCCAAGGGCCACTCTGGTCGGTCGTAGAAAGGAATTCAGCCACAAAAGAATGCAGTGGTCTGAATTTGGGCATACGTACCGAAATACCCCAAAGCCCGTCCCTTTTGTTGTACGCCCTGTTCATAGGGAGAACGGGTGGGTCTTCGTTGATGTCCTGCCAATAGACATCGACGGAACACGAAGTCAATTTCAGGCTCAAACCCAGATTTTGTGAAATAATGTGGTTTCCAATTGCGTTGTAATATTCCGTAGCAGGCCCGTCGATACTGCCGTTCTTTGCAAAAAAGACCCGATAGAAATTATCCAGATTTACTTTTGCTTCTCCATAATAGGACGAGGTTCCGCCCCACTGAGCCACATGATGGAGTCCATAGTTCACTGTCAGTGGGAACGACCCTCCTATTCTGACATGCAACCATTTGTGATGCAATAAGGTATTGGTGGTAACCGTTTTGTCAGAAAACCAACCGTTGGCCATGCCGCCCAAAAATTCCAAATATCCTTTCGTAAAAGGAACATCAACCCAACCGTTGGTTTCGAACGTCAGGCTTGGTATGGGTCGGCTGTTTTGTGATCCGATGAGACCACCGCTGGAAAGTTCCGGATCCTGATTACCGAATATCTCGCGTTTCATGCCCAGAATTGCCAGAAAGAGTCCGACTTTGCCTTCCACATAGAGTTCCCCCGGGAAAAGGCGGTTTTCGGTTGGAGAAATGTTCGCATTGATTTCCGCACCAAAACCATAATCGAAGGTTTTAACGGAGGTTTTATGAATGGTGCCCCAGGTGCTCAGGCTATTGGGCGTGAAGCTGTGCCGGTCGTATTGGTTGACGGTGCTTAAAAAGGGAGCATACCTTCCAACACCCGGATTGAATCGGGCGTTCAGGCTGTATTCGATGGTATCGGGCTGTTGTGCCCACAGTATGGTGCAACAAGCGCTTGCGAAAAGTAATGTCCGTAATTTTTTCATGGAATTTCGTTCTTAAGGTTTGAAACTCCATACATCCCCTAAACACTGGCTGTCGTTTTCACCCATGACAATGTAGCCTCTGCCGCGAATGGTAAAAACCATGGCGTTTTGACGGGCACCTCCGGGGAAATCACCCCGTTTGGTCCAGGCATTCTCGTTCGGGTCGTATTCCACAATATCAGAAAGCAGGCGACCACCATTTTCGACACCGGCCCAGAAACGGCCCAATAGCATATAGCCTTTGCCCTCCATAGCCAACCCATTGGATAGCACGCGGCCTTCGGGTAAGGAGGCAACCTGGGACCATTTTTGCGTTTCGGTGTTGAAGCTGAAAACATACCTCAGGTTGCGACCCTGATAGCCGGCGCCTACATAAAGATTCTTATCGATGGCAAAGGCAGTGGTCACCAAATACGAATGTTCCGCATCGGGCAATTTTGTCCAGGTGTCGGTGAGGGGGTCGTACTTATGCGTATACGGATAGTAGCTGGTTTCGTCAAAACCCATGGCAGTGTACAAACAGCCATCTACGACACCGTACATCAAATCGTTGGCCCCTTTGCCCGGGAAAGGTGCTTTCTGTGTCCATTTCCCGGTTGCCGGATCGAATTCGTAGAAATCCCTGAAAACACCGTTGTTGAGCACATTGCCATTGCAACCCATTCCGACGTAGCCTTTTCCGTTGATGGTTACAGCAACGGCCATAACCCTGGGTTTTCCCGGGAAAGTGTCCAACTGGGTCCACGTATCGCTTTGGCTTTCGTATTTCCAGACTTCGTTTAGGCAGCCTTCGTGCCAGGCGGTACGACCACAACAGAGATAGGCGTTGTCACCGATGACAAAGGTCGAAGCGGTCGCTCTGGCAGAACCAGGAAAATCGGCGTGATGTGCCCAATCCGTGATGGGAACTTCTTCCACCCGGGTGCAGGCGGTTAGAAGAATAATCATTACTACAAGAAGGCTCCTAATCATTTTCATCTGCTTACAACTTTCTGCTTACATGGCTGTAACATCGGTAGTGCTTTTTTTGTTGTTTTATTTGTTTCCATTTATTTACACCACGAAGGTACTGTGTTTTCCTGATTTTGGTTGACTACTTTTGTCTTTATTCCTAAAAACAGTTGCATTTTCATAAAGAAAAAGTATATTTGCCAATATTTCGTGCGGTAAATGTGATTATTTACACACAATTCGCACGTAAAACGTGAATCTATGAAAATACAACGAGATTTAATTGAACAGCTCAAGCAATGGAAAGACAAGGTTGAACGCAAGCCAATCTTATTGAAAGGAGCGCGTCAGACAGGAAAGACCTGGATCATGGAAGAATTCGGAAAGGAATGTTTTGACTATGTAGCCGAATTCAATTTTGATAAAACAACTGAACTGGCGAGCATCTTTGAAAAGACCAAAGACATTCAGCGAATACTCAAGGAGCTTACCTTGTTCACGAATGTACCCATCGAACCCGGTAAAACGCTTATCCTATTTGATGAGATACAAGCGTGTGAAGGCGCACTCAACAGCCTAAAGTATTTTTGTGAAGATGCACCTCAATACCACCTTATTGCGGCAGGTTCGCTATTAGGGGTAGCTATACGTAAAAAAAAGATGTCCGTTCCAGTAGGCAAAGTACAGATTCTTCAGACTCATCCCGTCACCTTCAAGGAGTTTCTTCGTGCATCCGATCCTCAAACCTATACTTATGTAAACAACTTGAGTCAGGTAGAACCCCTACCAGAAATCATAATTCATAAATTGGAAGTAGAATATAAGCGCTACCTTGTTTGTGGCGGAATGCCCGAAGCAGTGACAGCCTTGCTTGGTAATGAGGGTATGCAAAGGGTAGAAGATGTTTTGCAAAACATATTGGATCTGTACACGCTCGATTTTGCAAAGTCTGTGACCCCGGCAGACATCCCGAGAATCAATAATTTATGGAATTCCCTGCCCTCCCAATTGGCTAAAGAAAATCGGAAATTCATTTATAAAGTCATTAAAACCGGCGCTCGTGCCCGTGAATATGAAGATGCTTTGCTTTGGTTGGAAGAAGCCGGTTTGATTTATCGCGTTTTCAATGTTTCCAAGCCTGGCTTTCCATTAAGTGCCTATCAAGACCTCTCTGCCTTTAAAGTGTATGCGTTCGATTGCGGTTTATTGAGGCGTTTAGCCAAACTCTCTCCCGAAGTCATCCTATCAGGCAACGCCGGATACATTGAATTCAAAGGTGCCTTAGCCGAAAATGCCATTTTGCAGGCACTTGTACCACAGTCGGATGGATTGCCCTATTATTGGAGTTCGGAGAACAGGGCTGAAGTCGATTTTCTCTTGCAACAAGGCGTAAACGTCATTCCAGTAGAAGTTAAGGCCGAAAATCGAATCAGTGGAAAAAGCCTGTCCGTTTATTCATCCAAATTCGAGCCCCTGCTTAAAATACGGTATTCATTAAACAACTTGAAAGTAAACGAGAACTTGCTAAGCCTGCCATCCTTCCTGGCCGATTGGACCTACAAAATAACAGGGTGGATCAAATAGAATATCACAGGCTGTTAATGGAAGATATGCACAAATGCATAATTCATTATGAAAAAATGTGACGAAACACAATTATTCGTTTGTTTTTTTGTCATTCATGCCTTATATTTGCACTATTTAGTACAAGTACAGTCCTAAAATACCAATACGAATATGGAAAGATCAGCCTACGAAGCGCTTTTGAAGTGGAAGAACAACGCCCGTCGTAAACCGCTTGTGATTAAAGGTGCACGCCAGGTTGGCAAAACCTGGCTGATGAAGGCGTTTGGAAACAATGAATTTGAATCGGTCGCCTACGTCAACTTTGAAAAGGTTACTCAATTGGCCGATCTGTTTGAAGCCGATTTTGATATTCAACGCATCCTTCGTTCTATTCAGCTTGTTACAGGAATTATCCCCCAGGTAGGCAAAACGTTGATTATTTTTGATGAAATACAATCCGTTAGACGGGGTTTGCTTGCGCTTAAATATTTTTACGAAGACGCTCCACAGTATCATGTTATGGCTGCAGGGTC
>Ga0209430_1001640_pt1 | contig 16079 bp, 10 predicted proteins | sample BarGraIncub1133A_FD_184504 | JGI IMG/M metagenome (GOLD analysis project Ga0209430, IMG submission 184504) | Arctic peat soil microbial communities from Barrow, Alaska - Barrow Graham LP Incubations 11-33A (SPAdes) (version 2) | ecosystem: Environmental > Terrestrial > Soil > Wetlands > Peat... | reverse complement strand
AAGACTGATAGAATATTAAGGTTTTTGGATTATACAGTAAGTGATGAATTTGTTGAAATGACAAGATATGGTATTGATGGAGTAGACTTTACAAAAGAAGGAGATAAATACACTATTACTAGAGCAAAAGATAAAGATGGGAAATACGAAGATTTAAAAACAAAATATAAATTTTTACCTGGAAATTTATTTGCGGCACAATGGTTTACTGATGTTAACCCAAATGACCCTACTTTTCCACAAGAATTAAATGACACTGTTTCGGGTCTTAAAGATTGGGCTGCAAAAAATGCAACTTTTATTACTCCAAATTTCAAGGCTGCCTTTGACACTAACGAAAAAAAATCAATATTAAATTCAATTCAAGATAATTTTATTAACATTATCGTTAGTAAAGAAGATGTTCAAAAAATGTACGACAAGTCAGTTGAAGATTATAAAGCAAATGGATTAGATAAATTGATAGATGAAGTAAATACTGCAATTGCTAAGTAAAAATAAGTATTGAAAATATCCTGCAAAAGGTATATTTTGCAGGATATTTTTTTAATTGATTTTAATACATCAGTTTAAATAACTATTTATGAACTAAATGTTCTGTAAGGATTCAACCTTTACTTTATATTAGCTAAATGCTTTTTATTCCATTCAAATACTCACTAGGTGTCATGTTTTCATACTTTTTAAACAATCTACTGAAATAAAGCTGGTCATCAAATCCTACTAGGGAAGAGATCTGTCTCAAATTTAGGTTTGTGTGCCTCATCATTTCACACGCTTTTTGCAGCCTTAATTTTATAATATACTGCTGAGGGGAGAGTCCCATTAATTGTTTGAAAACGCAGGAATATCGGTTTACACTGAGATGAGATATTTTTGCTGTTTCGCAAATTGATATTTTCTTATCATAATTCTTATGGATATATTGAATAGATTCACTGATTCTCAAATTACGGTCACTTATTTGGGTTTGGCTATTTATTTGAAGTTTTCGTGAGATTAAAGAAACAAGTTGCATAAGTAGGGAAGAGGCTAATAGCTCAAATCTGGGATTTTTATTATTTATTTCATTAATTAACGTTTCAAATATTTCTGGGATATCATCGCTAATACCAATTTTAAATACATTCCCTTCTGACAGCATTGCGTTAACTAGTAGTTCGTATGCACCATACCCTGTAAAATGTATCCAGTAATTTGAAATAGGTTCATTGCTTGCCTGACCATAGTATTGTTCTTCAAAGGGCTTATATATGAATACAGTTCCACCCTCAATGATAGTATAATTTTGTGATATACCAAGTTTCATAGACCCAGAATGGTTATAAGACAAATAGTAGTCTTTTCTGCCTTGCTTCCGATGTGTTGCACCATAGGTTTCATCAAATTCGTAGTAACCAGCCGAATTTATCATTAAATAATTATTCCTTTCACAATTTCCTTTATCATCATGATCTGGTACTCTATACGCCGAAGCATATCTCAATGTAATAACCCCCTCGCTATATTGTTTATAGTATAAAGTAGATTTGTCCATATTATTAGAGGATTTGTGTATATGACTATAGCCACATTATACTGTATAATTGACATATACACAATAACTCGTCTGATAGAAATGTCAATATGAAATAACTCAATACAAATTATCATTTGGAGGTTTAAAAATGTTTGAATCATATGCAGAAGTTTTTGGGCAAGGGGATAGTCTAAGGAAGACCTTTGATTACACAAAACAAAAAGAAACAGAAATTATTAAGTTTTTTAAGGAAAGTGAATACCAAGAGGTGGTTTTTATAGCCTGTGGATCAAGCTACTGGCTTTCCATGTCTGCTTGCATGACTATGCAGGAGAAGCTTGGAATTAAATGCTCAGCTGTTAAGAGTGGAGATATTGTTATGAATCCTGAATATTTCAAAAAGGCATACAAAAAGCCTTTGGTCATAGCACCTTCTCGTTCTGGAACTACCTCTGAAACTTTGATTGCTATAAAATTATTTAAAGATACTTATGACAGTAAAGTAATAAGTATAGTTGAATATCCAGATTCGCCAATATTACAATTATCTGATTTTGTAATGGAAATTCCATGGGCAAATGAAATCAGTGTTTGCCAGACTAGATCCTTCTCAAATCTCTACCTTACTTGTATTATGTTTTCTGCAATTGTTTCAGGAGATGATGCAATGCTTTCAGATCTAGACAGATATATTTCTGAATTTGTACAACATGCAACAAGAAGTGAGAATTTAATCAACTCCATTATAAAAGAATTGCCACAGTGGAAGAGCCTTGTAACTTTAGGAAATGGAAAGCAATATGGAGTTACTATTGAAGGCGCTTATATAGCTATTGAGATGGCTCAGTTCCCTTCAAACTATTATGGTATATTAGAATTTAGACATGGGCCTATTGTAATGGCAGATGATTCTTATTTTGTAACTATTTTTAGCGGTGGAAATGGAAAAGAACATGAAGAAAAAATGGCAGCAGACACAAGAGATAAAGGCGCAAAAGTAGCTGTGATATGTGCAGAGGACACTTTCAAAAATGTGGATTACTGCTTTAGTTTGGGAAGAAAAGCATGTCCAGAGGTTGTAGCGCTGTTTGGAATTATGATTATGCAGGGCTTTGCACACCTTAAAGCAGTGGATTTGGGAATTGATCCTGATAACCCAAAAGAACTAGTTCCCTGGATAACTATATAATGGAGTATCAAATAAATTAGATGTCGCATGATTGGATGGTGAATTAATGCAAAGAAAGTATGACGTAATTACTGCCTTAGATATTTGCGTTGATTTTATAGTGCAATGTGGGAATATTGAGCCAGAATTTGGGCAGAAGGAAAAACTGATTCAAGACTACGATATTGAAATGGGTGGTTCAACTTGTATTTTTGCTTGCCAGGCATCTAAGCTGACACTTAAAACAGCTGGAATAGGTGTTGTGGGCGACGATACCTTTGGCAGGGTTGTTATGGATAAGTTCTATAAATCAGGAATGAATATTGATAAAATTAGAACTGATAAAAACATAAAGACCGCTGTTGGAGTAGCTTTATGCAAAGAAGATGGGGATAGGGCAATTCTCACATACATCGGAACAATAGATGCAGTACATCCTCAGGATATTACAGAAGAAATAATATCAAATGCAAAGCACTTACACATTGGAAGCTTTTATCTGATGAATAAATTAAGAGGAAATTACATAGAGATTTTGCAATTAGCTAAAAAGCACAATGTTACTGTTAGTCTGGATACCAACTGGGATCCAGAGGAAAAATGGGATGGCGGAATATGGGATATATTGCCTTATGTTGATATATTTCTTCCAAATGAAAATGAAGCAAAGGCTATAACTAAAAAGAATTCAATTGAAGAAGCTATAGAAGTTTTAAGTAAAATTGTACCTGTCATTGCTTTAAAAATGGGAAAGCATGGCGCGGTGGCATATGTTGAAGGTAAAACATATAAGGGTTCTCCCATTGATGTAAAAGTAGTTGACACAGTTGGTGCAGGAGATAGCTTTGATGCAGGATTTGTTTATGGATATATTAAGGGACATTCTATTGAAGAATGCCTTCAGATAGGATGTATCTGCGGAAGTTACAACGCAGCTCAATCTGGAGGTATTAAAGGTCAGCCAAAGCTTAATGAATTGTTAAAGGTTCTGTATGCTATCAAATGATGGAGAAGCTATTTAATAATAAAGGAGAATCTTTATGAACGCGCGAGAAGATATATTAGCTTTGTTTTCTAAAAAAGTACCGAAAAGGATCCCATTTTTGCCATTTGGTGAACTAGTACCTAAAGGGAGCTTTGAACGGGAAATGAGGAACAGAGGCATGGGTCTGATTCCATATAATCAAGCTATTTGGTCAGAAATACAGAATGTTGTGACTGAAAATTTAATTGAAAATGGAAGTAGAAAAACTATTTACCATACTCCGAAGGGAGATGTTTACGAGGTCTTTGGAATACATTTAGGCAGAATTGAAAACTCTGGGACAATTCAAATGGAATACTTAATAAAGGATGAAAAGGATTTTGAGCCTGTTATTTATATGATAGAAAATACGTCATATAGCCTAGACCAAACTTCAATAGATTTTTGTAAGACTGAGCTTGGCGATGATGGTATTTTAAGATACTACCTTGAAGAACCACCATATGTTGCATCTGTATATTATTTTGGCTTAGAAGCATGGAGTTATGCACAGTTCGATTATCCAGAGGAATTTGAGAGGCTTATTGCAGCTCTAGATAAAAGGCAGGATCGTTACATGAAGCTGGTGTGTGAATGCAAAGGGTACGATATGATTACACTTGGGAATCTTGCAGGAAATTTTGGACCGCAAAAGTTCGAAAAATATGTAGTTCCTTACTGTAAAAAATACCTGCCTATGTTAAAAAATGCAGGGAATATTTGTTCAATTCATGCTGATGCAATAAATCTCGAGGGCTTTAAGCATTTATTACCTGAAATGGGCTTTGATATGATTGAGGCATTTACTCCTCCTCCTGTAGGAAACCTTTCACTTTCTGATGCACGAAAGGTTTGGGGGAATGAAGTTATCATCATGATAAACTTTCCTGAAACCGTGTTTTTTGAGGGTTATGACTATGTAAAACAATTTACTCTTGATCTGTTAAGAAGTGATTCTTCTCATAATAGCTTTATTAGCTTCACCGAAATGGGCCTTATGAGTGTAAATTCAAAAAATAAAGATATGTTTTATACTGGAACAAGAGCTATAATGGATGCAATAGATGAAATATTATAGTAAAATTAATTTTATCTAAGTGAAGGGGAAGTAAAAAATACATTCTTTAAAAGAATTGTCAATTAGAATGCAGCTACTTCTCCTTGCTGTATCTACAGTAATTAGAAGAAGTGAAAAAAGAAGAAACACGGAGATAGCCTCTTTAAGAGGTAGTTGGTAAAAATGCTTACGATGCACACCTTGTAGGTGTGCAAGCAATAGAGCCCTTATAGCGCTAAACTCAGCAACAACCACTTGAAGTGGTTGTTGCTGAGTTAATGCATTTCATTGTACTAATTAAATCTGGAAAACTTAAATCTTAAAACTTTAAAGAAAAGAGTTGAATTGAAAGGGTATGCAGAGATTAAGGTAATGACTGGGGAATTTAATGATATGCTTGATGAAATTAACAGTTTAACCCATCGATTAATTAAGACCAACACAAGACTTTATGAACAGAGTTAAATAAGAAGCAGTCTGAACTGGCATTTCTTCAAAGTCAAATCACTCCACACTTCTTTTACAATACATTGGAATCCATCTCAAAGGAATGGCGCTTGCAAAAGAAGCTGGTGAGGTGTTTGAAATGGCGCAGACACTTAGGACAAATTTTCAGATATAGAATAAAAGGGTATGATATGGTCCCTCTAGCACAGGAGTGCAGCATTGTAAAAGCATATATTCGAAGTCATCAGTTACGGTTTTTCAACCAGTTTACAGTTGCTTATGATTTTGAGGAGCAAAAATTGGAAGAAAAAGTACCCCAAATGATCCTACCGCCATTGGTTGAGAATACTATTTACTATGGATTGGAACAGAAATCTAGTAATCGAATCTTATCGTCCAAAATGAGCATTGCTTGAAATGTGGCATATACCAACCATAGCGGCGAAAATAATTGTTTGTTTCGCCGCTAGAAAAAAGGGTTCTTTCTCAAGTTAGGATATTTGTTATGTGCGACTCTTATGATTTTCTGGATATAAAAGAATATTCCAGAGAATTGGGAGAAGTGATATATCCAAATCTGAGAAAGAACCGAAAAAAGGTGCTGCGAAGGTGTTTTATATTTGTTACGCTATTTGTCTGATGCGATTGATCAAATACATGCTGTATAAGGTAGCTTTTTGGACGTGTTGGCTATGAACATTAAAACATTGCTCAGAGCAGGATTTGATAGGACATAGATAACATTTGTTGCATAGAATTCAGCGTTAATAATTTTATTTATCTTATTTACTTGTTATACGAGGATAGCAAAATGAAGAGATAGCAAGCTTTAGATCTAATGATGGTCTTTATAACTCATACATGTGCAGGACTGATTCGCCATGGTTTAAAATGGGGGGCAATCAAACTCCCGTATGGCTATATTAATCGACAAGGGGCGGCTTGGATCCATCACAAACTGACTGAAAAGCAGTATTTATTTTGTTACTATTCTAAAAAAAATGAGGAACTGAATCTACATTGATACAATACACGATCTAATAATAGTGTGTTTATTGTTATTGTTTGTGCTTTGACCTATATTGGGAGGGCGTCATCCCATACGCTTTCTTAAAAAGTGTAAAGAAATAAGTATTGTTATAAATCCCGACCTTCTCGCTGATAATAGTGATAGGATCATCTGTATTCATCAATAAATACTGAGCTTTGTCCAATCTAATTGTATTTAGGTAATCATTAAAAGATACATTAGCAAAGTTTTTAAACATGGTACCCAGGTAACCAGCAGAAAGGTGAACAGTCGATGCAAAGACGTCAATAGAAAGATCCGCCTCAGCAAAGTGATTCTGTATATATTCTTTTGCTTGTTCAACAACAAGCAAATTCTTATTTCCACTTATGTTTTCAAGCTTCTCACATATTTTGTTGCAGAAAGTTCTAAGGTGCTCAGTCAAATTTTCTAAGGTTTCAAAAGTTGATGATATACGTGCTTGTTTGTAATAATACTGATATTCACTTTCTTGTAAATCAAGCATGTTATTTAATTGTCTCAGTACTGAAATCATTAGCTGATTTGTATATAACTGCACGTTATTAAGACTCATGAGCTTTATATCTCCAACAAAGCTCTGTATCATATTTTCCAGCTTATCTGGATTGTTCAACTGGATTGCTCCGACTAATTTCTTTTCATATGTATAATCATACTTATCTGTCTTATTGATCTGTTCCTTAACCTTATCAAAATTCAAGATACTGCCATGCCCATGAAAAAATCGGTATTGTGCATATTTTAGTGCAGTGTCATAGGAAATTTTGATTTCTTTTCTTGTACTTACGATATCGCCTAAGCTAATGGTAATGGAAAACTTGAAATAATATTCCAACGTGTCACGAATCTCATGAAGTATTGGGAATACTGTCTGTTGCTCAGATGCGTCATTCAATTGCGCAAGAAGTAGCACCTGGTCATCATTCATTGTGATAAGATCATTTTTCCACTGCTTTTCCAAAAGCTCTTGTGCAATGTTGGAAATAGCGAATCTTAACAGACCTTGATCTTGAACTGAATTTTCTTGTTTAAAATCTTCATAAGCATCAATCTTGAATAAAATAATACAAAAGTAAGGACCTACGAGGTTGTCTTCAATACCTTTGACGAAATTTATACTATCAAAAAGCTCATCTGCTTTTCCTTTTAGCAGAAAGTCATAGTAGGTTTCCTTAAGTGCAGGATATGCTTTCCCAATGGAGGCTTCAAGTAAATTTGCTTTGCTGAGCGTTTCAGAAAAGGCATCAGAAAGAAAATCGAACTCATTTCTTTTGTTACTTAATATATGCTTATAACGTCCAGAGGATGTTATCTTATCCATAAATACACTAATTGGATTATAAATATTGCGTGTAAGCAAAATTGAAAATGCTATACCTAAAAGGATAAGTACCAAGGAAATGATAAGAGTGATATTGCGAAGGTGATTTATATTTGAAAGCAGAGCAGAGTAAGGTCGTAAGGAAATAAATGTCCAATTTAGTTTTTTTGACCGGACGAAAGTAATTAACTGTTTTTGCCCATTGACAGTTTCAATAAGATATCCTGTGTTGTTTTTGTTTTCAGATATTTTTTTACAATATGAAGTTTGAGAAAAATCGCTCATAAATAAATCCTTAGAACTGTGAGAAACTACGATACCTAAATCATTCAAGATGAAAATGGTATCTTCTTTGTTGCTATGCATTTTCTGCATTGTATTTTGCAAGTATGCTCCATCTATGTTAATGACTATGGCTCCTTTGTCGGGTAGAGAATGTGAAATGCTTGGATAGAGTATGAAGGTGAGCACGTCTTTTATGGTACCGTTATTATTAAGCGGATAATTTATTTTACGAGGTAAAAAGGTAAAATTTTGTGCATTCGTTCCCTTCAATATCAATTGCTTTAAATTTGTAAGCTCTTCATAATTGGATCTTAGATTATCAGTGTATAGGTCTATTATACCATTATACACACCGATAGAGTTTATAAAAGGGTATACGTTTTTGATATAAGAAAGCTTTTGCGCAACCGTATATTCTACCGTATAATCACGCTGATCAAAATACATGGCAGAAATGATCTCAGTGTCGCTAAGGAGCTGATTTGCTACTGAAAGTGTCTGCTCATAGATTACATCAGAGGTGTAGCTAGTTTGACTTAGCATGACCTGGGAAATCTGATTAATTTCCAGAGCAGAGCTATTGGAGAAAAGCTGAAAAAGGACCCCTGAGATGAGTGTAACGGACACAATTACAACTAGTATATAAGAAATCAGAATTTTTCGATAGGTCGTATATGCATGAAAATTATTCAATAACTTCATTTAAATTCTCCTTTTGAATTTCAGCGCCAAATTGTTTGCGTCTCTTCTAAAAAATTATAACATTCCTTTTGAAATGAAGGAAGTGCTTTCATGGAATTTGAAGTTTCCATAGAAATTTGAAAGCCAACAATTCAAAAAAAGTGGATGATTTAGAGAAACTTATAATTTACTATTTTGATATTGGTAAGTAGAATAAGATTATCAGAGTGATGGTTTGCATAAAGTTGAAAAATGAAGCGTTGGAGTTGTACAAATCAAATAAAGGTCGTGCAAATCCAAAACTAATAAATATAAACAAATAAAGGGGATTATCAAATTTGAAAACACTGACACAAACTAAACTAAACTTGTCTGGTAGTAAGGACACCAGGAACAAGGGAAAGAAAAAATATACATTAATAACAGATATTTTTAGAAACCCTTTTAGCTATTTACTATTACTACCGGCTGCATTATATACCTTTATTTATGGATATATGAGCTTACCTTGGATTGCTATTGCGTTTCAGAAGTATTCGTTTAGGACAGGCATATTTAAGAGTGAATGGGTGGGATTAAAGAATTTTAAGTTTTTCTTTGCTTCTACAAATGCATTGACTGTCACGTGGAATACTGTATACCTGAATATTCTGTTTTTGATAACAGGAACAGTAGCTGCTGTATTAATAGCAATTCTAATGAATGAAATAAAGTCAAAATGGTTTGCGAAGGTAACACAGAGTACCCTACTATTTCCTCATTTTATTTCATGGGTAGTAGTAAGCTATTTTGTCTATCTTTTCTTTTCTATGGACGAGGGCTTTATAAATCTTCAAGTTCTTAAAACTTTGGGTATTCCTGCAGTAAACTGGTATCAGACCCCTTTGGCATGGCCTGCTATTCTTACTTTCATCAAATTATGGAAGGGAACGGGAATTGGAGTAATAATATATTTGGCTACAATATCAGGATTTGACAGCGAAGTATATGAGGCTTCAACTATTGATGGATGCAACCGATGGATGCAAATAAAGTGTATAACCATACCTATGTTAGCTCCTATAGTCACAATGATGACACTGTTGTCTATAGGAGGAATATTCAAAGGTGATTTTGGCATGATGTACACGATTATTAAAGATAATGGAGTTTTACTGCCTGTGACAGATGTAATTGATACTTATGTATTCAGAGCTCTCAGAAAGGTAGGAGATGTATCAAACGCCACTGCAGTAGGATTGTATCAATCTATTGTAGGATTTGCGTTTGTGTATGGAAGCAATTGGATAGCTAAAAAGTATTTCAGTGAAGGTGCTTTGTTTTAGAATTATAAAAGAGAGTGAAAGAGGTAGAAAATGAAAAAAACCAATATTTTTGACTGGCTAAATTATGGATTTATAGCAATAACATCTTTATTATGCGCATTACCAATGGTTCTTATGGTAATGGTATCAATCACCGACGAGAGAACAATACAAAAGTATGGGTATGATTTATTACCCAAAATGTACTCTCTGGATGCATATAAAAGAATCTTTACTTCTGGTGACATGATCGTGAGGAGTTATATACTTACTGTGCTTATCACAGTTGTGGGTACATTTCTTGCTGTTTTGATAACGGCTATGGCAGCATTTGCGTTAAGTAATAAAAAAGTTAGATATAGAAATGGATGGTCTTTATATTTCTTTTTTACAATGCTGTTCAATGGTGGATTGGTGCCTTGGTATCTTATTAACCGTGCGTTACATGTTAATGACAGTATATTTGCATTATTGATACCAAATCTTTTGTTTAATGCATTTAATATGTTTCTTGTCAGAAACTATATGAATAGCCTGCCAGATGAACTGCGTGAATCTGCAATTATTGATGGTGCACGCGACACTGTTATCGCGTTCAAAATTTACTTTCCCCTATCAATTCCGGTATTAGCTGCTGTTGGACTCTTTTATGGTATGGGTTATTGGAATGATTGGTGGAATGCCATCATGTTGATTTCCGACCGAAAACTATATCCATTGCAGTATATGTTGTTTGCTTTACAATCAAATATGAACATGATGACAGATCTGCAAAAAGGAGGAAACATGGTAGGTGTTATTGTTCCGCAGGAATCTTTGAAAATGGCTACAGTTGTGGTTACCGTGGGACCTATTATTATGCTTTACCCCTTCCTTCAAAGGTACTTTATTAAAGGTTTGATTATGGGCTCCGTGAAAGGTTGATATAATTAACTCAGGAGTAAATCTGAGTGTTTATATAAATAATAATATAGGAGGACGATTCATGAAAATGCAAAGGTTATTTGCTCTAATTATGGCTATGTTGATAGCAAGCTCTGTGCTGGCAGGCTGCGCAAGCACAACAGATACTAAGACAACGGAATCCACACAAACACAAACACAAACAAAAGTTGTTCTTGAGCCAAAGGAAAAGTTGCCTGTAAGATTTGTAATGCCAGGTGACCCTTTACCAGATCAAGAGCTGGTGGAACAAGCAATAAACAAAAAAATGCTACAAGATGGTGTGAATCTGGAATTAAAAGCTGTGTACGTTCCATGGGATGTATGGGAACAGAAGACCAATCTGATGATGAACACAGGAGAACCCTTTGAAATCCTACAGGTCATGGATTCATGGATATCCGCGGCATCTATTGTTGGGCGTGGAGGAATTGTTCCTATTGGGGCTGCATATCTTGACAAATATGGTCCAAATATTAAAAAAGTAGTTCCTACCTGGGCATTTGATGCAGGCATGATTAATGGCAAAATTTATACAATTCCTGCTTTTGGAATTGAACCAGCGGTTCGTACTGGTTTTATAACGTATCGCAAGGATCTTTTTGATAAGAATAATATTGCAATACCAAAAAGTCCTGAAGAACTTAGTACTGCTATTGAAACGATTATAAAGAGCGAGAAAGACAAGAAGTACATGTATGTCCCAGATGATGGAGATCAACAGGAAATGCTGCACAGATGGTATGACTCATTTCCCTTTATCGTATATGATCAGTTGCTTTTCATCAAAAACGATGGAACAGTTAAATCATGGGTTGAAACAGAAGAATTTAAAAAGGATGCTGCTTTTAACAGAAAACTATATGTAGATGGTATTATCAGCCCTGATATTCTGAGCCTTAAAGATGATATTAAGCAGAATGCTTATAAAAACTCAATGTATCCAGTTGATGTTGGCGAAGGTTTGGGTTGGTGGCCTCAACAGAAGTTAAATACTCCAGAAGCAGTTTTTGAAGATTTCTTAGTAGCACCAGAAAAACCATTACTACGTTCAGAAGCATATACCAACTCAAATGCTATATCTGCTACTTCAGCTAATCCTGAAGCTGGTGTAATGTTCTTCAATTGGGTATATGCAAATCAAGAGAATTATGACCTCTTACATTATGGTATCAAAGATACTCATTGGAAAGATTTGGGAGAAAGAAAAATTGAACCTATCAATCCAGATAAACCAACATATTCTTACCCTACTTGGATGAGCGAAAATGTATCATTGATGAGATTTAGTAAAGACATTCATCCAACTCTTGAATTAATAGACACGCTAAAATTCCCTGGTATTAAGTATGAAGATACAACAAACTTTATAACCTTGGGTTTCCGTTTTGATACAACACCTGTTGCTACAGAATATGCAAACTGTATGTCTGAGGCAAATACTACCTTCCGCCCTCTGGCAAATGGTGTTACTGATTATGATAAGAACTATCCAAAGGCATTAGCAAAAATGAAGGCAGCTGGTATAGATAAAGTAGTAGCTGAATATGATAAGCAACTCAAGGCATTCATAGCGACAAAAACGAAATAAGAAATTTTATAAAAAGAGTATACAAAAACTGAGTAGCCGACCGGTAATTTAGCGGTCGGCTGCAATTGTATTGAGTAGTGGACTAGATGATTATTGTAAATATATTGAGGTGTAACTGATGATTAACTATCAACCGATTTTACCCAAAACCTCACACTGTGAAAGTATTTTGGTTTTGGATTTGACACATGATAAATTCAACAAAACGTGGGAGGCAAAAGAAGCACTTATTGCCTCAACAACTATACAAGGGATTGTAAACCGAACATCAAATATAAAGCTTTATTTTATCAATTATCCTAACGAACATTTTTGGAATCCACCTGAAACTGACCTTCATCAAATTGAAACTCTTGGGTTTTTTCCTGTGCCTTATATATATGCAAAACTGGATACAAAGAAAAAGTATCCAGTGCTGTCTTATTTAATGAATAATTATGGTGACTTCATAAAGGGTAAGGTAATATACCCAGCACTCTCTGAAAGTGTATGTGACGGAGCAGTAATGGCAGCACTTACAGTGTGTGGGCAGACAGATTCGGTAATGATGTCACCAGCCATGGATGATTACATTAAAGCTGATGGCTTGAAACTTTCACTAATTGAGGACACAACAGGGCTTTCATGTAATATAGATGCTTTTAAGTGGTCTAAAGAAAAATATTTCACTGCATTTACCACAAGAGCTTTTATAGGTCAACACTCATATACCGCTTTTGGTGGTAAGGCAGAAGATCAGTTTCCCAGTCTCTATGATTACTATATTGCCAATAAAGCTTTCGTTTTCTGCCTGAACGGAAATGTTGAGAATGAGAAGACTATGCTTAGCGATATTCTTAATGAGAAATGCTATCCTTATGCTACCCCTGTCATAGGTCTTCCTGTTGACGAAGGTGAGGGACTCAAAACAATTGAATCCGAAGGGTATTACTTTATTATAGCAAATGTACAAAACTTATCATGTACTTCGTCATTCTCCTCAGACCCCTCAAGGCTTGAACCCCAACCTGAACCAAAAGCAGCACAAATTCGGGAAAATGGAGCATATGTAGCGTTTTATGTGACAGACGGTGATTCAATGGCCTTTAGTACAGTTTTTCATTACGATGAAATGAAAAACTTTCACCATTTTGAAAATATTAAAGTTCCTGTAGGCTGGTCTTTTAGCCCGTTATTGCTAGATATCTATCCTTCTTTTGTAGAATGGACCTGGAAGCTTGCTCCAGATAGGTTTGAAATGATATCTGATTGGCATGATCAGAATTATGGAACACTTCGCAAGAGCAATGAAAAAGTGTGGAATAAATACTGCAAAACACAAATAAGTTACCTTAAAGCAATGGGAATATACACCACTAACGATTTTGAGGCTGATGATGCGTATGCAAAAGCAGTAAGACCGTATTACCAGATAAAATGTTATCAGGGGGAGGCCGGTAGTTCTACAGATATGAGCCTTGTAGATGGAATAGTAACTTCGTCTATGTCTGGAAAGACCCAGTGCAAGGATATTGCACAAACTGAATATGAAATAAACTGCGTGCTTGAAAATATTCCAGAAGGACAACCTGCATTTATTATGGTATGCATAGGGGATGGAAGGGCTGCTTATGGCGGAGGAGATATAATTTTCAAAGTTAAGAACGTAATGGACAGATTATTGGAAAAACCAGGAAAAAGGGATTTTAATTTCATGATGCCCAAGGATCTGGCTGCGACTTTCAAAAACTGGCAGGAAGGCAAATAATATTATAAGAAGAAAATAAGTACAAGGAGACATATTGACTATGCTTGAAAAATATGGATATTTTTCTGAAGAAGGTAATGAATTTATAGTTACAAGGTTTGATACACCGCTACCATGGACCAACTATCTCACTAATGGGGATTATGCTGCTGTTGTCTCATCTACAGGAGGAGGCTTCAGCTTCTATAAAAGCCATCATGCCAATATGGTTCTGAGAAGAGAGCAGAGGAACCTAATTAATGACAGACCAGGAAGATATGTTTATGTGCGCGATAACGACACAGGAAAATACTTCACAGTCAATGTCATGCCTGTAAAAAGGGAGCACGACAGTTTTAAAGCAATACATGGCTTTGGCTATACAAGAATCGAATCGATGACTGATGGAATATTTGGGAGTTTGTTATTCTTTGTTCCTCCTGGTTTTGATGGAGAAATAGCAAGGCTTAAGCTGTCAAATACAGGAACGCAAAATAGAAATCTATCTGTATTCTTTTATGAAGAGCTTCAACTGGGTAATTTTTATTTTAATGAGCATGAACGATCTATCGCAAGCATGTTCCAACAGGTTGAATATCAAGATGAAGCCATAATTGCTGGATATAAGCTTTGGTCTACAAGTAGGGAGCCGGGAGACAGTTTTAAATCACCAAATGAATGGCCATATAAAGTTTTTGTCAAACCTACTAAGAAGCCAGTTGGATGGGAGACCTCCCAAGAGAGATTCATAGGCATTCATAGAGACGTTAACGATCCGATTGCGGTTACGGAGGGTAAGCTTAGTAACCTTGACAATATGGGCAGATTTGCGGTAGCTTCTTTTCAATGGGATGTAAAGCTGGAAGCTGGAGGCCTCTTTGAGGTTGATGTTGCTACAGGTATTTCTAAAACTCATAACCTTCACGACTGTATGAGAAAGGTAGAAGACTCAACTAAAATAAGTGAACTTTATGAAGATACTATTGAATTTTGGAATAATTATACAAAAGGCATATCTATCAAAACTCCTGATCAGGAGCTTAACCGAAATTTTAATTATTGGAACAAATATCAATTGTTTGTTAATTTTAGCTTTGGTAGAGCACCTTCATACTATCATCTTGAACAAAGTATGGGAATGAGAGATAGCTTTCAGGATGCTTTTGGAATGATACCCATAGACCCCCAAAAGGCAAAGCAGCAGATTTTAAGAGTGGCTGGCTTTATTTTTAGCGACGGCTCACCTTGCGATGTTACCAGCAGAATTGAATATAAGGCAAATAAGGGAATAAAGGTAGATGTTCCTTTATGGATGGCTTTAGCTGTATGCGATTATATAAAAGAAACAGGAGAATGGTCCATACTCGATGAAATGGTACCTTATCTTGATGGTGGAAGCGGAAGCTTATACGAGCATATTTTGCAGGGCATACAAAGAATTGCGCAGGAACCTGGAATTCATGGACTACCATTATTCGGTGGAGGGGATTGGAATGATTCTCTGAACAGAGTAGGAGAAAAGGGTAAGGGTGAAAGTACCTGGCTTGCACAATTTATATATTTTTGTATAAATGAAATAAAGCCACTACTACAGTACAAGCAAGATTTAGAAAAAATGATATATTTTAGCGACATTGCAGAGACACTGAGGCAAGCACATGAAACTCATTGTTGGGATGGAGAATGGTATATTATTGGGTTTAATGATGACCATCAGGAATTGGGAACAAAAACCGATAGGGTTGGCAGGGTATATTTGAATACACAGACCTGGGCTGTAATAAGTGGAATAGGCAGCAAAGAACGTCTTGAGAAAGCTATGGATGCAGTTGATCAGAACCTTGAAACTGATTTTGGGCTAGCTCTTGTAACACCCGCCTATGACGGTTTGGATGAAAAAATTGGAGTTTCCAGTGCCTTTGCCCCAGGGATGAAGGAGAATGGAGCAGCTTTTTCTCATGCG
>Ga0209430_1001639_pt1 | contig 16082 bp, 17 predicted proteins | sample BarGraIncub1133A_FD_184504 | JGI IMG/M metagenome (GOLD analysis project Ga0209430, IMG submission 184504) | Arctic peat soil microbial communities from Barrow, Alaska - Barrow Graham LP Incubations 11-33A (SPAdes) (version 2) | ecosystem: Environmental > Terrestrial > Soil > Wetlands > Peat... | reverse complement strand
ACACCGTCCGGCATCCAGTACCTGATGACCCCTGCCTCTATAACCGAAAAATATGCGGCTTCTTGGGTCTATTCAGCCTTGTTTGTCTTTGTTGGGGTCCAATGTACGTTTGTTGTTTTTCAACTCATCGGAATAAGCATAGGCAACTTGATAACCGGAATGGGTTCAGGATACGGTTTACCAGAATGGATGGACATTTGGGGCATTTTTAAGTCGGTCCTGTTAATACATTCCATTTTCTTCCTTGGTTCCTTGGTTTTCAAGAAGAATCCAATCATCAAGACGATTGCAACCTACATGGGAATAAACTTCCTGTTCAGCATCCTTTTCATGATCATTGCCGGGTTGTATATACACAGCTTCAAGTCAAACGGTCCAGAAGATTTCCAGATGATGTTTGGCAACCATTTTGGAAACTTCGGCGACAATACTCCTTTTAACCACTTCATAGAATTCATAATAAAATATATTGAATGGATCCTTGGATGTCTGGCAGTTATTTTTTGGGCAGTATCCTATCGGATTCTGATTAAAAAACAAATCTGATCATGGATTTTAACGAAAATAAAGCCATCTATCTGCAAATTGGGGACTTACTCAGCGAGCAGATATTAACAGGCACCTGGCCACCCAATGAAAAGATACCGTCGGTTCGCGAAATGGGGGTCAGTCTACAGGTTAATCCAAACACAGCCTTGCGCACGTATGATTTTCTGCAACAACGCGGAATTATTTTCAACAAGCGCGGAATCGGATATTTTGTAGAAGAAGATGCCGTTAAGAAAATTTTAGATTTTCGTCGCGAAGATTTCTTTGCGAACACACTGCCCAGTTTCTACAAAACAATATCTTTGCTCCAAATTACACCTGAAGAAATTCTCCGTCGTTACCAACTATTCCAGAATGACGAATTGTTTCAGACAGACCCTTTACTTAACACTTCCGAAACAAAACGTCAGTAACGGAGACTATGATCAGATTTGAAAACATCAACAAGACCTATCCGGGCATACAACCACTGCATGTCCTGAAAGGCATTAACATGAACATCGACAAGGGAGAGTTCGTTTCCATCATGGGAGCTTCAGGTTCCGGAAAGTCTACTATGCTCAATATCCTCGGCATCTTGGACGACTACGATACTGGAAGTTATTTTCTGAACGGAACGCTTATCAGGAATTTGAGTGAAAAACGGGCGGCAGAATACCGAAACCAGATGATCGGTTTTATCTTTCAGTCGTTCAACCTGATCAACTTCAAGAACGCGTTGGAAAACGTGGCCCTGCCGTTGTATTACCAAGGGCTTTCCCGCAAGAAAAGGCAAATAAAGTCGATGGAATATCTAGATATGATGGGGCTGAAAGATTGGTGGCACCATTTTCCAAACGAGCTTTCAGGCGGTCAGAAACAACGTATTGCCATTGCCAGGGCGCTGATTTCCAATCCGAAAGTCATTTTAGCTGATGAACCAACCGGGGCACTGGATTCCGTGACTACCGAAGAAGTAATGCAGGTTCTAAGCGATGTGAACGCAACAGGCATCACGATGATCATTGTTACCCACGAAAAGTCGGTAGCGGACAAGACCCGACGAATTATTCATCTAAAAGACGGTATTATCGAATCCGATTCACTCAATAACCATGAGATTCCTGGAATTTGACACACTGACTGAAATCCTCACGACCATGAGGGAAAACAAACTCCGTACTTTTTTGACGGGGTTTGCCGTGGCATGGGGTATTTTCATGTTGATTATTTTGTTGGGATCGGGCAATGGGTTGAAAAATGGCGTCACTGCCAATTTCAACGATAGGGCCAGCAACACCATGACGCTTTGGGGCGGCCGAACAACCATGCCGTACAAGGGATTGAAAGCTTATCGTAGAGTTAGACTAACCAATGAACTGATACCTTATCTGAAAAATCACTTTACAGAAATCGACAAGATATCAGGCCAGGTAGACCGTTCTTCCTCCATCAATTACGGAACTGATAACGGCAATTACCAAATCTATGGCGTTCAGCCGGATTATCAGATCATTTCCAACATGACTTTTGCTACCGGAAATGGCAGGTTCCTGAACGACAGAGACTTGGAAATGGATCGCAAAGTCATTGTCCTCTCTAAAAAAGTCGCCAAAGAACTGTTTAAAGAAATCAACCCTATTGGTAAAAGGGTAAAGATTGACGGCTTGTCCTTTCAGGTTATCGGTGTCGACATGAAAACCTCCAACGACAATGAGGCTAAGTGTTATATTCCGATGAAAACTGCCCAGAAATTATACAATCTGGGGAATAATGTCGATAACATCAACATTTCCGTTCGTGGTCTCGTCACTAAGGAAGAAAACGATGACTTTGGCCAAAAAGTACGGGAAGCTTTGGGACGGGAGTTGATCGTTAACCCGGAAGACCTGAACACCATTGGTCTATGGAACCAAGCCTCCGATTACGTGCAAACCATGGGAATTTTTTCCACCCTTGACCTATTCGTCATGTTCATCGGCATTTGCACTCTGATTGCGGGTATCGTCGGTGTTGGAAACATCATGGTCATCACCGTGAAAGAGCGGACCAGGGAATTCGGCATCCGAAAGGCGCTGGGGGCAACTCCAGGCTCCATTTTGAGTTCCATCCTGCTGGAATCGATTGTGATCACATCCCTCTTCGGGTACCTGGGCATGATGTTTGGCATCGGCCTGCTTGAACTAATCAATATGGCGATCAACAGCAGCCAAAAAGCTGCTGCAGATGGTGAACGGAATATTTCCATCTTTATGAATCCCACGGTTGACCTTAACATTGTATTCATTGCCACTGTTATCCTGATACTTGCCGGCCTAATTGCCGGATACATCCCAGCAAGGAAAGCTGTACGAATCAAACCGATCGAGGCCATGCGCGCCGAATAACAAAAAAAAACACCAATTATGTTCGATCTCGATAAATGGCAGGAAATCTGGCAAACCATTGCCCGTAATAAAGTACGGAGCATCTTCACCGCCTTCGGCGTTTTCTGGGGCATTCTGATGCTCACCATCTTACTTGGTGCAGGGAACGGCCTCGAAAACGGAATGATGGACAGTATCAAAGGCTTCGCTACCAACTCCTGCTTTTTCTATACGGAAGCAACAACTGTCCCCTACCATGGCTTCAAGAAAGGGCGGAACTGGAACATGCATAATTCCGACATCAAAGTCATTCTGGGCAATTGCAAGGATATCAAATACTTGGCACCCATGCTTTTTGGTGGAGGTGGCGGAGAAAACAACACCGTACGTGGTGACAAGGCTGGAACCTTCAGAGTTCGTGGTTGTTATCCCGACTACGCCAAAGTGGAAGAACAGGAAATTATTTGGGGCAGGTATATCAACGATGTGGACGTTCAGGAAGTCCGTAAGGTCTGTTTCATCGGTAAAAATGTATACGAGAAATTGTTCACTAAGGGCGAAAATCCCCTTGGTCAGGTAATTCGCAGCAATGGCATTTATTATTCGGTCATTGGCGTGGGTGCCGGAATGAGTCAAGTTCAGATTGGAGGAAGAAGCGACGACATGGTCATTTTGCCTTTCTCAACCATGCAACGAGCCTACAATCAGGGAGATATCATCCATTTTATGGCAGCCACCGCTAAGGACGGCCACGATGCCAAATTGTTGGAAGCCGAAATTAAGAACATTCTCAAGACACAAAACAACATCGCTCCGGAAGACGAACGTGCATGCGGAAGTTTCAACATCGGTGAACAGTTCAAGATGTTCAGTTACTTATTTTTAGGCATAAAAATCCTTATCTGGATAGTCGGAATCGGGACCTTGCTGGCCGGTGCCATCGGCGTTAGCAACATCATGCTGGTTTCCGTGAGGGAACGAACCAAGGAAATCGGAATCCGCCGTGCCCTGGGAGCGAAGCCCTTTGACATCATCAGCCAAATCATGAACGAAAGCTTGGTACTCACTTCCATTGCTGGATTCATGGGGCTTAGCCTGGGAGTCGGAATATTGTCCGTATTTGACAACATCATCAATAACGTACCCGAGGGCCACAATATTTTCATCAAAAATATCATTATAAATTTTAATGTGGCATTGAGTGCCTCATTCATACTGATCCTAATGGGTCTCATGGCTGGCATGCTACCTGCCCAACGAGCCATGAAGATCAAAGCCATTGAAGCGTTGAGCGAAGAATAAAAACAATCCAAATAATAGAACACTCATGAAGAAGTTTTTTAAAATTTTACTTTTAGTCTGTCTGGCTTTAGTAATCGTAGGCACATTTGTATTCTTATACAACAAATCTAAACCTGTAATCACTAAGTACGAACTGGTTTCAGTCACACGTGGTTCCATTGAGAAAAAAGCTGTTGCAACCGGAAAGGTGGAAGCACGCAATGAAATCATGATCAAACCCCAGATATCAGGAATCATCTCCGAACTACTCAAGGAAGCCGGCGAAAAGGTAAGCAAGGGAGAAATCATTGCCAAAATCAAGGTCATTCCCGATATGGGCAGTTTAAATTCTGCCGAATCCAGAGTGAAAGTGGCCAGAATCAACCTTGATCAGGCTGAAAAGGATTTCAACCGACAGAAAGAATTGTATGGTAAAAAAGTCATATCCAGAGAAGAATTCGAAAAAGCAACCGTGACATTCAATTCCTCCAAAGAAGAATGCGACGCTGCTGAAAACAACCTTGAAATCACCAAAACCGGCATGTCTTTAAAAACTGGTGAAACGAGCAATACGCTGATTCGCTCCACCATCGACGGCATGATTTTGGACATTCCGGTCAAAGTAGGGAATTCAGTCATTCAGTCCAATAGCTTCAACGATGGAACGACTATTGCTACAGTGGCCAATATGAAAGACATGCTTTTCGTAGGAAAAGTTGATGAAACCGAAGTAGGCCGCATTAAGGAAGGTATGCCGTTGATGCTGAGCATCGGCGCACTAAACGATCGGAAATTCGAAGCCAATCTCGAACACATCTCCCCGAAAGGAACCGAAGAAAGCGGCGCCATCATGTTTGAAATCAAGGCTGCAGCCAAAATCCCAAGTGATGTATTCGTTCGTGCCGGATACAGTGCCAATGCTGAAATCGTGTTGAATAGCGCAAAAAATGTATTGACCATTCCTGAAAGCGTCATCGAATTCAACAAGGATACCGCCAGCGTATACGTTCTAGATCCTAAGATCAAGGACACTCAAACCTTCGTGAAAAAGAAAATCGCAACCGGACTCTCCGACGGGATCAATATTGAAGTCATCAGTGGATTGAAAGGTGACGAAAAACTGAAGGGCGCGGCCATTGATCCCAAAGATAAAAAAGATAAAAAATAAGAAACTGTACTATGAATAAAATTATTATCGCAGCCCTAACCTGCTGCCTGACATTAGGAACAGTTTCGGCTCAACAAAAATGGTCTTTGGAGGATTGCATCGAATATGCATGGAAAAACAACATCACTATCAAGTCCACGGCTTTAACTGCTGAATCTCAGAAAATCAACTTGGAAAAGAACAAAAACCAGAGACTACCGAACTTGAATGCCAATTTCAGCAGCCCACTGAGTTATGGATTGGCTGATAATGCACAAGGCTATAAAGACCAGACAAGAGAATTCACGACCTCCTATTCCGGTAGAATCTCATCCTCCATAACCTTGTTCAACGGTTTTCAGATAAAGAATTCCATTGCCGCCCAATCCTATAACTGGCAGGCAGCACTGGAAGATCTAAACAAAGCAAAGGAAAGCATGGCGGTAAATATTGCCTCTGCCTATTTACAGGTTCTTTATAATAAAGAACTTCAACAGATCGCTGTAGAACAGGTCGGACTGAGTCAGTCATTAGTTGATCGCTCTGTAACGATGGCCACTTACGGTAAAATACCAGAAGGACAGGTTTATGAAGTTAAAGCACAATTATCCAAGGATAAATTGAATGAGACAGAAAGCCAAAGCACACTTTCGATGTCCTTGTTGGACTTATCACAACTTTTGGATCTAAAAGAATGGTCGAACTTTGATATAGTAACCCCGACAATCGATGTTAATAATCTAAACAGCACCGTTCAACCTGCAGAAGAAATCTACAATATTGCCGTAAAAACGAAGGCCACAATCAAAGCTTCCGAATACAGACTCAAGAACAGCGAAAAAAATCTGGAAGTTTCCAAAGGAGCAGTTTATCCAAGCCTATCTTTAAGCGCATCCTATGGAAACGGATACTATCCTGCTAGCAGAACTAATGATACCCTTAGAACGTTGGTTCCCTTCTCTATACAGATGAAAAACAACTACAGTGCCGGCATGAGCTTGGATCTAAATATACCCATCTTTAACCGTTTTGACACGAAAAATAACATTCGCCTTTCCAAAATCAATTTGGAAAATGCCAAACTGGATCTGGAGAATACTAAAAAAACACTTTATAAGGAAATCCAACAAGCATGGTTCAATGCATCAAAAGCAACTGTGCAATTCAACTCAGCAGCAGATGTTGTCGTAAATTCGTTGGAAGCATTCCGCTTTGCGGAAGAAAAATACAACAACGGCAAAGCTACGCTGTACGAATACAATCAGGCCAAGATGAATTTGGCTTCAGCCAAATCCAGTCAACTGCAAGCCAAGTACAACTTGCTGTTCTGCATCAAGATTCTGGACTTCTATAAAGGAGAGCCACTGAAACTGTAAAACAATTTTTTTTATTGAGGAAGCCTGGAGTTGAACTCCGGGCTTTTTTGTTACAGTGAATATTACACGAACGATTCCGGAAACTGCATCGTGACACAATGCAGGGAGCCATGTTGCTTTAAAAGCGGCATACAAAAAATTCCAACAATTTCGCGGTCTCGGAAAGCGAGTTGCAACTGTTTTATGGCAATTTCGTCCTTGGGGCTACCGTAGGTCGGAAGCAATACTGCACCATTGATGATCAGGAAATTGGCATACGTTGCCGGTAGTCGCTCCCCTTCGAAAAACACGGGATCGGCCATGGGTAAACCAATCAGTCGATAGGGTTTCCCCTCTAACGTACGAAAGTGCTGTAATTCCTGCTCCATCAAACGGAGTTCTTCAAAATGCAGGTCATCCAGATCTTCTCCTGGTTGCACATAAGCAATGGTTTCCACATCACAAAAACGGGCCAGTGTGTCAATGTGACTGTCGGTATCGTCCCCTTCCAGAAAACCACTATCCAACCAAAGAACTCGCTTCAAGCCAAAACGTTTCATCAAATAGGATTCAATTTCTTCTTTTGAAAGTGCATCGTTCCGGTTTACCGAGAGCAGGCACTCTGAGGTAGTGAGCAGCGTTCCTGCCCCATCCGATTCGAGACTTCCACCTTCCAGCACAAAGGGCATACAGTTTTCGTAAGCCACTTCCGGACGAAAAGCGTGCGCAGCATAAAGGGAAAAAGTGAGTTGATTATCGAAATTTGCCGGAAACTTCATGCCCCAAGCATTGAATGTGAAGTCACAAATGCAGGGTTTTCCGTCTACAAACAAGGAAATGCCACCGTGATCTCTGGCCCAGGTATCGTTGGACGGGAATTCAAACAAAAACAAATGAGCCTCATCAATTGCACCCAAAGAAGCACGCACTTCAGCTGCATCAGAGCAAACGATGATCAGCTTTTCACGCTTCAGAACCTCCCTGGCGATGTTGACAAAACAAGGCAGGACTTCATCCAACATGCCAGACCAATCTGTACCTTCATGGGGCCAGGTCAATTGCACCGCTGATTGCGGATACCATTCGGGAGGGAAAAACAAGGCAGGCATCATATATCTTTTTGATGCGCAAAGTTAGGTATTTTTCGTTGAAATCCAGCCCAAATACGCTTCGTCAAGTAACCCAACAACAATGGGACAGTTACTCCCACCACCGTATAGGCTACCCACCAGTAATGCGTGTTTTTGGGAATGACCGGATAATAAGCCAGGTATCGAATGGGATAATCACTAATCCAGATTTGCAGCAAGGCTACCAATTTAAATGCCAGGTACTGCAAAGCCATGATCGTGAAAGTGTATTGACCAATAAAATCAAACAGACCTTTAATATATTTGGTTCTGGCGTTGATCATGTTTGAAACAACAAGAACCAGATAACATCCGGCAATGGATAAGGTCAAAAAGATGAATGGATTTCCAAAATGCATTCCGCCTACATTCACCCTATATTTAAACGCAGTCCCCACCAACAGTGCGACCAAACAAACAATTGCCATCCATGGAGAAATCTTGATTTTATCCTGATACAAACGGTATAGCTTTCCGAGATATATAAAACCAGCATTGATCATGGGCCCGAAAAAAATGGTAAAATGCCAATGATATCCATTCCCGACAAAACCGATCACCATACATGAACCAATAATAATTGCTCGGCACCTCTCTAATTTAGATGCAAAAAATCTTTTTGAAAACCAGGTGACTACGAAGAAAAAACACAATCCGGAGAATAAACCGAACAGAAACCACAAAGGGGCCAACAGCGGCTCTTTCCAACGAAAAAACGTCAACACTCCAAGTGCTTTTTTTAACAAATCATGGATGGTATAAGGCTCAATCACTTTTTGTGCATGGAAGTCGTAGGCAATGATCTGGTACTTCAGGAATAGGTTGTGCAACAGCAAAAAAACCATTCCATAAACCAACCATGGTACATATAACCGCACTAATTTCTTCCTCAAAAAAAGCACTGGTTTCTCAATATATTCGTCCTTGAAAAAGTAACCAGCGACAAAAAAGAAAATCGGAATATGAAATAGATAGGTGAACGTATAGAGCGGTGTGGTTATAGCCGTATGCCCCATTACGATCAACAAAATGCCAATGGCCTTGAAAATTGAGAATGTCTTATCGTGAGCTACTACAGCCATGAATGCCTGTTTTTTTGCCAAATGTAATCATTTCATTTGTTTCCAACATTTTAGATTGTTATATTTGAAAAAGTCAATAAAATTGGATGGTATGGATAATAACGCACAACTTTTAGAAAAAATTACCTCTCTCGAAGCAGAAAATGCCAGCCTCAGACTCAAACAAATTGAAATCAGTCAGGCCAAAGAGCTATATCTGAAAATTTTCGAGGAATTTCCAGCATTGATTTGGAGATCCGGACTAGATAAAAAGTGTAATTATTTCAACAGGACCTGGCTTGAATTCACAGGCCGTACCATGGAGCAGGAAGACGGAAATGGATGGTCAGAAGGTGTTCACCCTGATGATTTCGATTTTTGCTTAGATACCTATGTTAACGCTTTTGATAAACGGGAAGTGTTTCTAATGGAATACAGGTTGAAAAACAAAGAAGGTGAATACTGTTGGATCAGAGATTTCGGCAGACCTTTTTATGATATTGACAACACCTTCCTTGGTTATATCGGTTCCTGTTACGACATTACTGAAAGCAAGTATAATTACATCAAACTAGAGGAACTGAATGCTACCAAAAACAAGTTTCTGTCAATAATGGCACACGACCTAAGAAGTCCCTTTACCACCCTGATCGGATACACAAGCCTCTTACAGGAAAACTTGAATTATAATATAACAGATGAAATCGAGAACATTCTTAAAAACATTCATCTGGTTTCTGTGCATTCGTTGGCAATTCTTGATGATTTGTTGTTGTGGGGAAAAATGCTTTCCGACGGAGTAGAACTGCAGAAACAAACCTTTCCCTGCTCAATCGTTTGCCAAGAAGTATTGATGGAATTCGAAGAACAGGCCAGTTTAAAAAACATCCATCTTGCATTTGTCGAAGATGTTCCGGTAGAACTGAATGCTGACATCTACATGTTTAAGACCATTGTTCGCAACTTGTTGCGTAATGCCCTGAAATTCACAAAACGAGATGGTCGAATCAAACTGATTGTGAAGAAAGTGGGTTCATTTATAGAAATTACAGTTGAAGACAACGGGGTTGGGATTGATCCAAAGACACTTGATCAACTATGGAATTTCAACACTCACTACACCACCAGGGGGACTGAGCAAGAGGTAGGTACAGGTTTTGGGCTATCCATATGTAAACAATTAGTTGAAAAACATAAAGGTACTATTTGGGTAAAAAGCGAGAAAGATAAAGGCAGTGCATTCACGTTTCAATTGCCAGTGTGAAAAATATTTTACATCAGACTTGAAAGATACAAACGCCCCTCAGGCCAGTTCTGTAGATTAGAAAGTGCATTTATGTGCCCTTTTTTACCAATGTTGACAAAAAGGCTCCCCCAGCTCCTTGCAAAAAATGCTGCATTTTCGATCGGATTGTACTCATCGTTGGTACTGGCTAAAACAATGCTTTTAAAGGGCAGCTTTTTAAACGGGATCGGCGAGAAGCCGCTTATCACTGTTTTTAATTTATCGTCATTGGCATCAGGTGGCGCAACCAACAATGCACCCTTAATAGCCAAATTTGTCTTCTGCGCCCAATGAACCAGTGCAATGCAAGCCAGACTGTGTGCAACAACCACCACTTCCCCAGAAGCCTCGCGGACATATTCTTCGATGGTTGCCACCCAATCTTCTACTACCGGCTGAAACCAATCCCTTTGTTCGATGCGTACAAATTCTTTGTTTTCCTTTTGCCAGTATGTTTGCCAATGCTCCTCGCCGGAGTTGCCGTAACCAGGAGCTATAAATATTTGAGTTGCCATCTTTTTTCATTCTAAATTACTCCACAAAATTAGACTTCGAAATTGGAACCTGAAATCCCACATTCAGGGTAATTTTCAATTAGATGGTTTCTAAAGAAAACTCAGTAAAAAAATGTTTACTTTCAATAAATCAATACATTTGTAAATATTATTATTGATTACCTTATGAAATACCGATTCCTCCTGCTATTTCTGGCCCTTACCCTTCAAAACGTACTTTTTGCCGAAATTTCCGTCCAATCGTTTCGTAAAATGGATAACGATATGACAGCCCGAATTGATGCACCTAAAGATGATCAAAACGGTTTTAAATGTGCCGTAATTAAAGTTGTCACCAATCAGAAAGACTTTGTTTGGGAACCCGATGCATTGGGTATCATCGATGCAGTATATAAGACCGGCGAATACTGGCTATATATTCCGTATGGAGCCAAGCGATTGACTATCAAACATCCACAGTTGGGCCTGTTGCGTGACTATAACTACCCGATACCCATCGAAAAGGCAATGGTTTACGAAATGGTTTTGACCACGGATGAAGTGATGCTGACGGTCAAGAAACGGGAAATCGAATCCCAATGGCTACTCATCAATTCGGACCCCCCTGGCGCCGATGTCTATATCAACGATCAGGTTTCCGGAAAGACGCCTTATCAAAACGAATTGCCGGTCGGCAAATACACCTGGAACCTGAAAAAACAATTGTATCTGCCCGATGGTGGTGTGGTTGAGTTGGTTGCCGGTGGTCAGAAGCAAAAAATCAATGTAGTTCTGAAACCGAATTTTGCCACTTTGAAGATAAATACCACTCCGGAAAATGGCGCTGAGGTGACCCTGAATGGAATGTCCACCGGAAAATTCACTCCTTGTACGCTCGAAATGGTGCCAACAGGTAGCTGCACCTTGGGTGTAAGCTTAGATATGTATGAAACCACCACCCAAAAGTTGACACTCATCGATGGAGAAACAAAAGACGTTTCTATACCGATGAATCCGACTTTTTCCGAAGTGTCCATTACAACAGAGCCAAGTTCCGATATTTTTGTCAACGGTGAGAAAAAAGGTTTTGGTTCCTGGCATGGGCGTCTGACCCAAGGTATTTATTCCTTCGAAGCTCGACTTGACAAATACCTTTCGGCAGAGGAAAAACAATCGGTCATCGTTGGCCAACCGCTGACTTTAACAATGAAACTAACACCTCGAGCCGGAGTCCTCAAAGTGATCAGCAATCCGATGGAGGCTAATGTCAAAATAGACGGGAAGGATGTTGGTCAAGCCCCGATGACCATCAAAGACATATTGATTGGAGAACATCAGGTAGAGCTTTCGTTGTCAGGTTATTCAACAATTTTAGAAAAGCCTATCATCAACGAAGGGCAAACGACTACGGTAAACAGCACATTGGTCATGGGGAACCCAGTCACGATTAATTCTACCACAACGAAAGGTTTGGCTGTCCGTTCTTTTCGATGTCTTGATGACGACTTGACTGCACGAATGGAATATCCATTTAAGGACCAGAATGGCGATTTGTGTGCCGTTATCAAGGTCGTGACAACGCAAACAGGTTTTTCTTTCGATGGTGGTTCGATTGGAATAGTTTCAGTAGAGCAAAAACCTACTGAAATTTGGGTATATGTACCTTATGGGGCAAAGCGTTTAACCATTTCTCACCCCAAACTGGGGATCATAAAGGATTATAGTTACCCTTTACGAATTGACAAAGCTTCAACCTATGAATTGATCCTTTCCACTGGAGAATAAAACTTTCTAAATATGAAACGCCTTTCTTAAATTCGTTACCCTTTTCAACCTATAATGTATATAAAGTAGAATGGCAGAAACCGGTAAAACTGAAACCAGAACGACCATGCTCCATAGGAGTTTCAGCTGATTTTGAGTGTGCAGCGTAATAATGCCTTCAATACAAATACAAATAATTCCGGCCGCAATCAAGGAATAGGCGATAATATTAATCCCCTTTTGTTTCGATTTTCGTATCAGTATTGCTAAAAGGAATACTACGAGGCAAATAAAAAAAATGATGGGTATTCCTAACTTCAATCCGGTATCGATATTTTTACTATAAAGATCGAGCAAAAACAGCAACAGCGATGTACTGACAAAGCATCCTGAAAAAAGCAGGAATAGCCGTTTCTGCATAAAAATGATCAGTGAAATGTCTATCAATAGGACAAGCCCAATGGTCAGTGTGTATTTTGACCAAGTGATTTGCCTGGAAATAAGCAGATCGATGATCAGCGTAATAACAACGCATGAAACCAGCACAAAAGCGGCCAATTCCCAAACGACTTTGCCTTGTTGGCTTTTAGTGAGTTCTTCAAAGTTGTAAGCCACCTTTTGGGCATCAATGGGTTCTTTTTTGTTGACTTCTTTGTGCGCCTTAGCGACCGGTGAATTGCTTTTATGTCCGCACAATGGGCAGAAATTCATTTCTGCATCCAGTTCAACTCCACAATAATTACAAACTTTCATTTTCAATCATTTATTGGTTGTTATTTTTACATGAATCCCTTCTTTTACAAGAAATTCAATGTATCTCTTTTCGAATTCTCTCGTTTTCACGATCCCGCAAAAACTAATTACTAGCTTATCATTCAGGCATATAACACCACACCCCATTTTAATGAGTTTGTTTGGAGGAGGTGGGGTTAATAGCAGACAATCAATTTGTTCTGCCATTTGCTCTGGAAAATTAATTGCCCCCATATTGGTGAAAGTACCACTATACTGGGTACTGCCCATCGCATAGTAAAGGTATCTCATAAAAATGCTTTTCACAAAAAGTGGAATGCTTCTGACCAGAATATTTCGTTCGCCACCTACATTAAGCGACAGGATCTTGTTCACCTGTTTCTTGTCCGTTTCCATCCGCATTTGATGGTAAACAGTCTTTAGAATTTCATCGAAAGAATAATGCCCCAATCTCAAATCTATTTCCGGCATGACAAACAAGGTGAAGTTTCTCATGGTCTTAGTCGGATACAGTTTCCGGAGATTTAGAGGAACTTCAATAGCAATCTTCTTTTTTCTCCGATGCCTACTACCGGCAGGTAACCCTTCCCAAATATCCTGAAGTACAGAGAAATAAACAGCAGTAAGATATTCCGTTATGCTCACCCCTTTTTCTTTGGCTTTGACCTTTAATTCAATAGTTGAAACAATAGCATACAATATATCGAAACGTGGTTTCTGACGGAGTGCGAATGGCATGTGAAATGCCCTGGGTCGCTTTTCCAATGCCGGAACATCCTGTTGAAAATACCGATTGTAGGCATCTTCAAACTCTTCTGCTTGCGGCTCTTCATCTACCTTGATGTAGTCAAAATCAGCTGGTATTTCAACCCCGGTCAATTCAAAATAATGAACCAGCAACGTCTTGAAAAACTCAAAAGCCCCACCACCGTCAGCTAGCATATGTGAGAATTCTACGCTGAGTGTGTTGTTAACGGCTAAAACCCTAAAAAGGTTTCCATCTTTGCTGAATTTACGGCAGTGGACCTTATTATCAACTTCAATCGAGGTTAGAAAATCAGTTGATTCAAGATAGTACCAGAAAAAACCCTTTTTTAAATGCACTTTGTAATAGGGGAAACGCGGTTCGATGGCACGAACGGCTTTAAAAAGATTATGGATGTTTATCTTCTGTTTCAAATTTGCAGAAATCCGAAACACAGATGGGACTTCGTCCGTCGTTATGGCAGGATAAATCTTTGCTGCATTATCGAGCGGATACCAAAATTGTTCCATTATTCTTGCTTTAAAATCAGGGTAAATCTATAAATAATATTTGGATCATACGTTTGAATACCTAAACAATATCGTCAATAACTAGGGTTTATGGATAAAGATTGAATAGTGTATCTATTTAAACAAAAAAAGCACTTACGGGAGTGTGTGCAAAATGTGTGTACCAAAATTTAAGTAGCATAAGCAAATACCTTTTTACAATTTGCATTTCATAAAAGAGGGTGATTTTCTTCTGCATTTTGTTTTTATAAAGTGTACATAGGTATATTAATGTTACTTTTGCCTCCGAAATCGAAAGGGGTGCCTAAAGAAACAGGCTGAGATAACACCCATTGAACCTGGTCAGGTAATGCTGACAAGGGAATTCTATACAAATTCCATCGGATTCTTTCCGCACCTCCTTCTATTTCAAATAATAAATTCATTCAGCAATTTTTATTTGATATGGAAATCCAAATTAACAACGAACTTATTGAAGTTCAGAATGGTACTACGATTCACAATGTCGTTTTTACCATCCTTCAACTCAATCCAGCAGGTATGGGTATTGCCGTCAACGATACGATTGTGCCAAAATCGCAATGGGAAACATCTCCGCTTCAGACAAATGACAAAATTCTGGTTATAAAAGCGTGCAGTGGTGGATGATAACATTTCTATATTCCTAACTGTGCTCAAATTCCTAATAACTTCAGAAACTTTACAATCCATAAATATCAATGACTTCAGAACTGGAGCTATTATGTAACTTGCTAATAATAAGCAATAAAATTACTTATTATTAGCAAGTTATTTTTAAACCCTGCTTAATTGGAATTACCCATTATGGCATTTATGATGTTGTCGATAATAAAAATATCTCCATCATAAACAACCATATTCGATACGTCAATAACTACAGTATTTTCGTTACCACCTGATAAAGGACAGCCAAATTCGTAAAGGTCATCAAACCAAATGCCATTTTCTTTTGCATACTTTATGGCAATAACTGCTTGGGCATCGTTTATTTCATGGATTGTCGGCTTGCATTGCCCCTTGCTTGCTGTTGTTTCAATACTTCTTCGTAAGAGATTGGCAATTTCTTCCATAGATTGTAGTATTTCCCCTACAGGAGAATAAGTCTAATGACTACAAATATTTTATTTTATTAATATCTATATTGTGAATCTTTAAGTAGATGCTTCTATAAAGTATTTCCCTAAACAATCTTAACCTAAACATGATCAAAGATAAATGTGTGAAAACATGAGCACTGGAATTGCAAACCTATTCTGGACAAAAAATAAGCAAAAAGTCAAAGAACTACTGGATATTGGCAAGATAGTTTGCTGATAAATTTTGAATTTTGAACGAACCATTGCCCCATATTGATGGCATTGAGACACTTCGCAATATTCGAAGTGACGATGTATTAAAAATAATTCCGGTGGTTATTCTTATCATCTTCGCGCGAGAAAAAAGATTTAATTGACACCTATGAATTGGGAGTGAATGCTTATGTGGTAAAACCGATCGGTTTCCTGCAGTTTATTGAAGCCGTTAAACATACAGGTGCTTTTTGGGCAGTAATAAACGAATTGACAACTGATAGAGGATCGTAATATGAAAAAAATGGAGAAATTGAAAGTCTTACTAAATAT
>Ga0209430_1001635_pt1 | contig 16107 bp, 13 predicted proteins | sample BarGraIncub1133A_FD_184504 | JGI IMG/M metagenome (GOLD analysis project Ga0209430, IMG submission 184504) | Arctic peat soil microbial communities from Barrow, Alaska - Barrow Graham LP Incubations 11-33A (SPAdes) (version 2) | ecosystem: Environmental > Terrestrial > Soil > Wetlands > Peat... | reverse complement strand
AAATGATTGAGCACAGCATGATTTCCAAGTCCATCGAACGCGCCCAGAAGAAAGTCGAAGAAAACAACTTCGGCATCCGTAAGCGTTTGCTCGAATACGATGATGTGATGAACAACCAGCGCGAAGTGATCTACACCAAACGCCGCCACGCCTTAATGGGCGAACGCATCAACATGGACATCCTGAACACGATGTACGACCTGTCCACGTCATTGGTGGAAGTCGCCGAAAACAATAAGGATTACGAACAGTTGGTCGCGGACGTGCGCAGCTACTTTGCCATGGACGTACCCTTCGACCGTGAAACATTCTTCGGACGGAAAACTGAAATCAGTGTGGACGCCATCTTCGACGAAGCTCTGGATCATTTCAACAAGCGGAAGGAACGCATGGCTACCGTCGCCGATCCCATTGTTCAGCAGGTGTATGAAACGCAAGGTGCTCAGTATGAAAACATTCTGATTCCCATCTCCGACGGCAAACGGAACTACAACATTTCAGTTCACCTGAAGACCGCCGCCGAAACCCATTCCAGAGAAGTGGTCCGCAGTTTCGAAAAAGCCATTCTGCTCCACACCATCGACGAAGCCTGGAAAGAGAACCTCCGCGAACTCGACGAACTGCGTCATTCCGTACAGAATGCCAGTTACGAACAAAAAGACCCGCTGTTGATCTATAAACTGGAATCGTACGGTCTGTTCAAGGAAATGGTGGACAGCATGAACAAAAAATCCACCTCTGTCCTGATGCGCGCCCAAATTCCCTTCCGCGAACCGGAAGCCGTCCGTCAGGCTGCTCCCGAGAAACGCCAGGACTACAGCAAATACCACACTGAAAAAGACGGACCTGCTTCCTCCAGCCCGCAAGCCCCCCACGCCGCTCCTGCTGAACGTCATTTGGAGCCGATCCGCGCCGAACAAAAAGTCGGTCGCAACGAGCCTTGTCCTTGTGGAAGTGGCAAGAAGTTCAAGCAGTGTCACGGGAAGGATTTGTAATAGAACTATTTTTTCAAAAAGTGCGGGATTCCAAAAGGATTCCGCACTTTTTTTTTTAAAAATAAAGTGCTTTTTTTACACCATCAAAAAGCAATTCTCCCATAGCATTTTAACAAGTCAAATCTATGACCTTTGAATACTTTCCTGATTATATCTCCTTAACCGATATGGCAAATGGCAAAGAGGGTGAAGCTAGAGCAGCCGACATTAGATAAGAAATCGTTCCACTATCAAATATCTTGGCGTGTGGGAGCAATTAAAACAACCTCACTGATTTTGACTGGAAGTTGGATGCGCTTTTGCCTGTTTCATCTATCGCTTTAGCATCAATCTCCAGCTTAAAACAATCAATGTGATAAGCCTGTGGTTTATTTGTAACAACTTGGCACTTTTGACCCATTTAGAGTTTACAAAGTGTCAATGCAAAAGGTAAGCATTTATTATAATTTGCTTGATTATTTCATTATATTTTGACATTTCTATTATTTTTTGTATCATTTTTTTATTTTTTCAAAGCTTTTTACTTGCACAGTCAATTATTTAATTGCACCTTTGTAGCACTGATTGGCCTCAGATAAACTATTTTCTTACTATTTTCTTATCTAAAGTAGCATTTAAAAAATTATGAAGACTGCTGATGTTTTGGCGAATTTAAAGCGCCGTTTCCCCAACGAACCTGAGTACCATCAGGCTGTTGAAGAAGTATTACTGTCGATCGAAGATGTCTATAACCAGCATCCTGAATTCGACAAAGTGAATCTGATTGAAAGACTCTGTATCCCTGACCGCATTATTTCTTTCCGTGTTACCTGGATGGACGATAAAGGCAATTACCAGGTCAACATGGGCTACCGAATTCAGCACAACATGGCTATTGGGCCGTACAAGGGCGGACTTCGTTTCCACTCTTCCGTATATCCCGGTATCCTGAAGTTCCTGGCTTTCGAACAGACATTCAAAAACGCCCTGACGACGCTTCCGATGGGTGGAGCAAAAGGTGGTTCCGACTTCAATCCAAAAGGCAAATCAGACGCTGAAGTAATGCGTTTTTGCCAATCATTCATGCAAGAACTCAGCAAATACATCGGCCCGGACTTAGATGTTCCCGCTGGTGATATCGGTGTAGGTGGCCGCGAAGTGGGCTACATGTTCGGCAAGTACAAACAAATGAAAAATGAATTCACGGGGACGATGACTGGTAAGGGAATCGAATTCGGTGGTTCACTGATCCGTCCGGAAGCTACCGGTTACGGAAACATCTACTTCCTGATGAACATGCTGAAACGGAAAGGCATCACCGACCTGAAAGGTCAAGTGGTTACCATTTCAGGTTCAGGCAACGTTGCTACATACACGGCTGAAAAGGTCATTGAACTCGGTGGTAAAGTGATCACCCTTTCCGACTCCAACGGATATATTTATGACGAGAATGGCATTACGCTGGAAAAACTGGCGTATATCTTTGATTTGAAGAATGTTCAACGCGGTCGTATCAAAGAATATGCCGACAAATACAACTGCAAATATGTAGAAGGTGGTCGCCCATGGGCTGAAAAATGCACCATTGCCCTACCGAGTGCTACACAGAACGAATTGAACGGTGACGATGCCAAAACGTTGATCGCCAATGGCTGTATCGCTGTTTCTGAAGGTGCCAACATGCCTTCCACCATGGAAGCTGTTGACGTCTTCATCGCTGCCAAGATCATGTATGCTCCGGGTAAGGCCGCCAATGCTGGTGGTGTATCCGTTTCCGGCCTGGAAATGTCCCAAAACTCCCTGCGTCTTTCATGGACCAAGGACGAAGTGGACGAACGTCTGAAAGGTATCATGTACGCCATTCACGAATCGTGCGTGAAATACGGCGCCGAAGCCGACGGTTTTGTAAACTATGTGAAGGGTGCCAACGTGGCCGGTTTCATGAAGGTTGCCAAAGCCATGATGGCGCAGGGTGTGCTCTAAACGCTTTTCCTTAAAAAAGGCCCGGTTGAACAGTTCAGCCGGGCCTTTTTTTGTCAAAATTTTACGACGAAATCCAAATACGGTATTCCAATAAAAATGGCTTTCACTATCTCTTTGTTGTTGAGGAAACCGACATCGACCGACATTTTACTTCCGAAAAACCGGACACCGTAGGAATACAGACTTCCCACCTTCGGCAGAATCCAGTTTTCGGTAATGAAGGTAGTTTTGCGGCCCATTCGGAACATACCGTTTACCGTGATGGGTGCACCGTCAAACAAAAATTTGCCACCCTGCAGGGTTGTACTAACTCCAAGGGTCACATTGTTTTCCTTGTTACCGTAGGTCAACAGCCCATATTCCATATTAAACGAGGTCGTATTGGATCCCAAACTAGAGAGCGGGCCCATATAGACATACAAGACCCCTGCACCCACATTCAGATTTTCGGCCACTTGAAAGCCTACCTTCGGAGTGAAGAAGAAAATGGGCGACCAATCCTTACCGATGGTGGCAAACGTGGAAATGAATTCCAGGCCGGCACCAATGGAAAAATGGTCGGTCACCCCAACATTTACCGAGTGGAGCAACAAATCGCTGTTTTGGTAATACTTCTCCCCTTTTGCCAGATTGTAGGCTGATGGAGCAAAAAAATACCGGGTGGGATGTGGATTCGGTATCGCCGTAGCACCCTTAAATTCCATCTTTTTTTCAATCACTTTCATATTCTTGATGGTTCCCACGTATATCTGGATTTTCGGAATGGATGAAGTTTTGATTTGCAGCAATGCGGAATCCAAGGATAGGATGGTTCCAATGAATTCGGAACCGTCCATGAGTTCAATTTGATAGGTTTTGGCAGGGTCAATCGGACCTGTAGGAAGCCCGTTTTTCTGCCCGAAAGCACTATTCAGGCTTATGAAAAATAAAAAATAGAGGATAATCCATTGTTTCATAACGCTGTATTTTTACGTTTGTATCAACCAAATATAGCATCAAAAATCCAATTTGACAATTCATGGTGTTCGTTTTCCGCCAGTTAATGAAAAGTACTTCCATACGACACTATTTTACAAAGAGTTTCACCAAATCATTCAGAAGGTGTGCGGCACCGGGGTTCAAACCTTGGAAGGAATGAGTTGCTTGCTCCTAAAACAAACCGAAAAAGGCAAATAGCTGCTTCTTTGGCTGATTCTTCTACGGCGATGCAAGTATTTAGTCCTTAGACATTAAACACAGATGCTCCACTAAAAAGAAATAACCAGTCCGAAACAAAGCAATACTGTTGAAGTACCATCTTTAAATAAACACGGATGCTCCACAAATAAAAAAACCAATCCGAAAAGGATTGGTTTTTTTATTTGTGGAGCATAGCGGACTCGAACCGCTCACCTCGACACTGCCAGTGTCGCGCTCTAGCCAGATGAGCTAATGCCCCGTGAGGTTGTTTAAAGCGGGTGCAAAGATACATGAAGTTTTTAATTTTACTATCTTTGAGGTACACTTTTTGCCGTAAACACTGAAATTATTTGAACATGCTCATCGTTAATACCACCTACCACGTTTCCGAAGATTGCCAGAAAGATTGGATCATTTGGGTCAAGAATGAATACATACCCGAAGTGACGAAAACCACGATGTTGGTCAACCCGCGCTTCTTTCGATTATTGGTGGAAGACGAACCCGGCACCGTCAGTTATGCCCTGCAGTTCGAGGTGGAAAACCTGGACACGCTCGAAAATTGGTTTCAGCGATATGGAACTGAAATGCAACAGACGATGAGCAATCGGTTTCAGGAAAAGGTCATGGGATTCACCACGATGATGGAGACTGTATAATGAACGAGACTACTGTCAAAGCTGTTCCGAAGGTCATCAAGGACCGCATCATCCTGGGAATCGACCCGGGCACGAATGTGATGGGCTACGGTTTGCTCAAGATTACGAACAACAAACCGGAGATGCTGGCCATGGGGATTCTGCAACTGAACAAGTACGAGGACCATTACCTGCGGTTACGCAAAATATTTGACCGAACCATCGGGCTCATTGAAGAGTATTTACCGGACGAACTGGCTATTGAGGCTCCGTTTTTCGGGAAGAACGTGCAGTCGATGCTCAAACTCGGTCGCGCACAGGGAACGGCCATCGCAGCTGCACTTTCCAGAGATTTACCCATTTTTGAATATGCGCCGTTGAAAATAAAGATGGCAATCACCGGAAACGGTCGGGCTTCGAAAGAGCAGGTTTCGGATATGCTGCAACGCATGCTCAAGATTCCGAAGGAGACCATGCTACCGCAACTGGATGCCACGGACGGATTGGCCGCCGCACTCTGCCATTTCTTTCAGACCAACCGCCCGCAAATGGACAAACCATTTACGAGTTGGAAGGACTATATCGCTAAAAATCCGAAGAAAGTCGTTTAGGGCACAATGACGCTGATGCTTTTGGCAATTTTCAAGGCAGTCGTCAGCGTAGTCAAGTCAGGGTTCAGACTTCCGTCTGAGCCATCGTGACTGCTGTACCCGACGGGTGTTAGCGGATAGGATTTCTTCTGTCGGGCATCAATCAGTACCGAATAAACCAACGCAGGCTGGCTCGAAGTCATATATTCCTTGTCGTTGGGGAAACGGTTGTTGTACCAGAATTCATTCCAGTCCCAGGATTGGTTCAGCTCCACAAACACGATGTAATTGCCACTCAGTTCTTTAGAACTTTTTAGATTCAGCACAAACGAGGCCTGGGGAGTGGCTCCTGTGTTGCCGTCCAATTCGGGATGGGCAGGAGTCGGATTGTAGGTACCGAATTCGTTCAGGATGTTGCGCTGGTGCGCCCAGTATGGCAGGGCTGCAGGACGTTGGATGGGGCCGGCCAACCAAGCGCCTTTTTTGAGGTCCACTCTGGGAAAGACACCCTTTCCGATGCTTTCCGAAACGTACAGGGTTTCGAGGAACGTTCCGTTCATATCGGCCAACCAGACCGCAAAGAGTGGATGGTTATGCTGTTTGCCTTTATCGAACCTGAGCATCAGGGCGGTACCGGTTTTAGCAGCACCAACAGTATAGGACGTAATCGTTTCGGGCTTTTTGGCGGCGAACATCAATGCGGGAACCAACAGACAAGCTATGAGTAAGGATTTCGTTTTCATTTCGGCAGTTCTTTAAAATTTAACCATGATACCGATGGTGGGCAATATTGTTCCGCCAAAGTTCGAAATTTGGCGCAGAACGTATCGGCTGGGGTCAGTAACATCGGTAACCGGAGTTCCGGTTATATCGAGGTTGGTGTATATCGGAGCGGATTCACTTTGGAAACCATAAACGTTTTGGACATCCATGTACAAGTCGAGCATCCACTTTTTATAGTAGAATTCTTTGTCGAGTCTCAAATCGAGCATATGGGACAAGCCGAGGCGTTCGGAATTGTAGCGTGAATAGTCGATATACGGCAAATGGCGGCTGTCCCATACGATTTTGACACTGGAGAGCGGTTCGTTGATGGGCGTGAAAGGTGCACCACCCGAATAATGCCAGCGGCCAGCTATGTTCCAGCTTTTACCGAATTTGTAGCTGGCCTGTAGGTTAAACAAACGGCCCACATCCCAGGAAGAAGGCAGATACGTTCCGGCGACATTGGTGAATTCGCTTTTGAACAAAGTCAGCGTGGAGCTTACGTTCAAACCTTTCAGTTCCCAAATTTTGGCAAGAAATTCAATACCGTAGGCGCGACCCAGGCCGTTGGAAGCGATTTGCTCGTCGCCCACCTGGCCGTATTCAGTGCCCTTGCTGGCCATGCTGATGCCTTCTGCCACCGACATGGCGTAATGGTCATACGCTTTGTAGAAGCCTTCCATGGTGAATCGGACCTTGTCGGAAGGTTTGCATTCCAGCCCAAGAACGGCTTGGTTGGAGCCGGTGAAACGGACGTTTTCGTTTTGATTGACCAAGACATCAGACGCATCTCGGAAACCGAGGCTGGTGTACGAAGGTTGCATCAAATAGCGACCCACGCTAGCGTTCAGGTTTAACGTTGAAGACAAGGCGTAAGAGGCTGAAAACCTGGGGGAGAACTGGTTGAGCGGGTTGGCCATATTCTTGTTGTAATTATTTCCGCTGAAATTAAGGCCGAAGGACAAGCGCAGCCGTTCATCCAAATAGGTGTTGGAAGCTTGCAGAAAGGCCTGGTAGCCGAGCAGGTTCAGATTGGTTTGGTAATTCAGATCGGTCGGCGTTCCTGCGACGAGGATTTGACGGTAGGTTTCATTGGTGTAATGGGCGTACTTCAAACCGGCACCAACCAACAGTTTGATGGGAAGGTCGGGATAATTGCGTTCGAAACGGAGCTTGTTTTCGGCTTCGTCCGACAGGTAATTCTGCGTTTTAGGTTTGGTCGGATCGTTGTCGGCGTACTTGAAATTGCCGTTCCGCAACATGTTGCGACTTAGCACCCAGGTATCGTTGTACTGTTCGGAGAAATGTTTATAGACGGCTCCGAGGGTGTAATTCCATTGTTTGTAGACGGGTAGGTAGGCCAGGATATAGCTTTGACTTTCAGTAGGATTGCTGATGGTCGTGTTCAGCGTCATATCGTCGATGGCACCGATTCCGAGGAGGGTCAATTCATCGTGGATGCCAAAACGGAACTTGGTCTTGAACTGAAAGTCGGTGTAGGTGGGCAGAAACGGCAGCCCGATGGCTTTGAATAAATATTGCAGGTACGACTGACGGGCAGAAACGATGAATGTGGCATTCTTGCTGAGCGGACCGTCCAGTGTCACACCGGCATCGGAGGCACCGAACGTCGCACTGGTGTGAATTCGGTCGGTACTCCCGTCGCGTTGCTGAATGTCCATGACTGAACTCAGCGCATTGCTTCGGTTGGCTGGAAAAGCACCCGAATAAAAGTTGATTTCACGGACGAAATCGGGATTGATGACGCCAACCGTTCCGCCGGAAGAGCCTTGCGTGGCAAAGTGGTTGATGACGGGGATTTCCACACCGTCCAAGTAAAAAACGTTTTCGGAGGGGCCGCCACCACGCACGATCAGGTCGTTGCGCTGCGGGCTGGTGGAACCGACACCGGGCAGGGATTGCAGCACTTTGGATACGTCGCGGTTTACGCCGGCACTTTTTTCAATGTCCTGTACACCGATGGTAAGCAGGGAGACCGGGCTGGCCAGTTTCCGAAGGGTTAAAGGCTGATTCACAACTATTTCCTTAAGCTCCTGAGATTTTTCCGTGACAGGTATATCTACAAAAACCGTCTGATTGCCTGCCACCTGGATTTCGGGAGAAACCGATGGCTCGAAACCGACGGAACTGGTTACCAGGCGATAGAAGCCAGGCTTGATACCAGTGAAGATATAATTGCCGTCCAAATCGGAGGTGGAACCGATGGTGCTGCCTTGCACGAAGACGGTGCAGAATACCAATGGTTCGTTGGTTTTAGAGTTGAAAATTCGGCCTTTGATGGTCCCTTTCTGGGCAAAGCCTACCGTGGCTGTAAGCAAGAGCAGAAAGACGAGTACGAATTTTCGGTTGCTCATAGTTAATTTTTGCTTTATCAATTGATTACGCACAAAATTAGAAACTCGAAGCCAATATAAAAAATCGATTAAAACGATGAATATATAGATTCAATCAATATCTCATTACTCTCCCAATACCGCCTTTTGCAACAACATTTGACTATTGCCATAAAAAGGCACATCGGTTTTGCCCAGTATGCTTGTTGGCAAGGTTGCTAATTCAGCAAGATTGTCCATTGGAACCAGGATTGTTTTTGCTCCGTTTTCAGACAATAGAGTTACTTTATCCGCAAAGTTAAACGCCCTTTCAACCGCACCTCCTATGGAAATATTACCTAATACAGCCAAACCACCCTTGAGGTTCTTTTTGTAAATGGCTGAAATAATGGCCACATACACCGCACTGCCAATACCACCTCCAATAACTGCACCCATCATGTTGCTGATTTGAATATTTAGGTCGTACCCGGTCAAAGAATGCTGCTCATTGAGAATACTTTTTTCGTTCGCTCTCAAGTAATTGTATGTATTTTTAATAGTCTCCTTGACTTCCTGTGAATTGGTGCCAGTTACGTTTATCTTTCCATTCCCCTTTAGGGCAACCACTTCAATTTTTATCAATGAATTGCTTGAACCATCACTTGTAGCCGTATAGCAAACACCTGGCGAAAGCGGATTGGCTTCGATCAGTGACGATCCCTTTTCTTCTGGCAATCCCACAAAGACCTCTTCCTGTGTTTCCTTATCAATGTAGGAGAAGTTCGTATCCCAGAACTCCATACCGCCAATGCGTTTGAGTTGTTCTTTGACACGGCGGCGCATCTCCATGGCAAGAACCAAATACTCCTGAATATCAGCCTTTGAGTAAATACCGTCCGGATGCATTAGTTTAATAAAACCCGAAACAATGCGTCTGATCGATTTAGAATCCCTTTGCTTTATATGCGAACCAAATGAAAAATACTTGTCTAGGACTTCGTAATACGTTGTTTTGCGCTGAGACTTCAATACTTCTGAGAAGAAATCGGTGCTAAAACCAAAGTGATTTGTAAAGTTTTGAGGACTAAACTTGGTGATCTCCCAACCGGGCAGAAACAAATTGATACGATCCAAAAAGGCTGTATCATTATTTACTTCGTCCGAAAGCGGACTGAACAAATGGGACGTTTGCAAGACCGTTTCGACCGGTTGATTGATATTTCCATTCAAAATAATGGATGCTGAACCCGATATTTCACCACCCTTTGCTCTTGAAAAGGAACCCGATTCCATATAGTCTTTCATCAATGGAATGGCATCACGGTCTTTAAATAATTTGTCGGTACTTTCGTCAAAGCAAATGGCATCCCACAAGCCCACCGCACCCACACGACCCGTCGTATTGTTCACAAACAACTGAGCAACAGAACCCTGACCACCCGAAACAAGAATGGCATACGGCGTAATTTCTTTATAAATGTAGGATTTGCCAGAAGAGCGTGGCCCTAATTCAACCATATTGAAATTGGCTTCCACCAATGGGATTAAACGGCACAACAACAAATTAAGCTTACGGCTGTCAAAACCTTCACTCTTCGGTTCATAGCCAGCACTGCGAAGCAACAGCGTTTTCCATTCCTCTTTGGTGAACGAGGCCCGTTTTTCCGTAATCTTCGAATTGTCGAAACTGGAAAGCTGAATGGGTTTTATATCGCGTACCACAAATGGAAAAACAGTTGAACCGATAGTAATCATTGGGTCGTACTCCATTTCGATGATGGCCCAAATACCACCTAACAAAAGCTTTTCGTGTGCTTTTACCAAGTCGTCGCTGATGTTGGCTTTTTTAATGTTGCTGTTGCTGATATTTGCCCAATACCGGTCTTTTTGTGCGTCCAAATCGACCGATATCTTGTCAATGATTTTATAGCGGCCTTTTTCGCGGAGTTTAGACTGAATAAGCGTGCTTTCTTCGGGGTTGACATAGTGGTTACGAAGTATGGTTTTTACATTCTCCATCCCTTCCTGCATTTTCGCTTCATCCTCCGTGCTGCACGTATTGGCCAACAAATACTCCAACACAAATGCAGGGACATTGGCTCCGCCCTTAATGATGCCAACAAGGTCTTTTTTTACGACAAAACCTCTGAAATGGTCTAATGCTTTTTTATCTAAATCGTCTAATTGTATCATATCGATTGGGAATTAACAGAGGCCTCCTAGGTCTCTGGCATTGGATTTTTTAATGGTAACGTTGTCTAATTGCTCCTGTGAATCGGCATCAATGACCGAAGCCAACACCGTATCATTTCCATTAAAGGAGAACTCAACCACTTGAGAATTCCCCGCATTTAAAGTATAAATATTGCTGGTACTGAATTGTTTACCGTTGGCAAACAAAAGGATCTGCACCCTACGGCTTGAGGAAAATAAGTCGTTTTTAGATACTGAACTCTCTACTTTTACGGCAAAGATTGTACCGGTAACATCGTTGAGTTCAGCCTTATTACCGATTCTAACTTCCAAACCTGCTGTTGCTTCCTTTTCTTTGGAGAAAACAAATCGTGGTATGATAATTTCCTGTGGCGTAAATCCGCCGTGAGAAAACCCATAAACACCCGTCGATTTGAATGGGCGGTGGTTTTTGGCAACAACCACATAATTGTACTCATCGCGTTTTTTGTCGAAGCAAATCCAATCCGTATTGGTTTGTTTTTCGACAGTACGTAGAAACCGTTCACTCACTTTATATTTACCCGTTGCTTTGGGATCGATCTTATCGGCTTCGTCCAACAAGCCTGTCAATACAAAACCATGATCGGTCACCAAATGCACTTCACGGTAGCCCATTTTCAACAACAAGGTGATGTTGTCGGCGAGGGTTTTCTCAAACTCACTGAATAATTTGATGGCTCCGTGTTGAAATTTCTCGCCTGCATTGTCAATGTCCTTATACGTTAGCACCAGATAATCAGCTTTGATGCCGTAATGCAATGCCTCCATATCCATGTAGGTTATCTCTTTGCCGGACATTTCGGACAATTTCTTTTCACGGTCTTTGTGTATGGCAAAAACCTCGTCATTGCCTACATATAAAGCCGTCATGTTGTGCTCCGTTTCCGAGGGGATGTCTGCCAACATGGTGTTCCGCTCTACTTTGAATTGCTTTTCCAAGGAACTTGCAACATAATCCGCAATTTCGTAACGTACGCCATCACCCACAATAACCGCAATTCCAGACTGAGCAGTTTTGAACAAATCAACTAAATATCCTTGTTGGTCGGACTTATACGCAACAGCATACTCAAACCATTGTTGCAGTAATTCGTGATTGAGGTTTTCGTAGTATTCCTGCAACGGGCGAATAATCGCTTCATCCTGCAAGAAACAGGCATATAGATTTCGAATGGCTCTGTCCACTTTAGCGAAACGCTGCACATAGAAATTCACGACCTTATCAAAGCTGGTACACGCCGTAAGCGGTTTGCTGTCGAACTCCAACAACGTAATGACATCCCACCACCAAACGGGAATCAGTATTTTCACTTTCTGGCTATTGGCACGCTCCTTAATCTTGACCAGCTTTTCGCTGATGTATGCTTTATCACGCAGATTAGCCGTAATTTCCAGCAGGGCTTTTTGGTCAAGTTGGCTGAAACAATGGTTGGGGTTCGTTGCCCAAACATTGGTCGAAGCATCCATCTTGTATTGAGCAATATATTGGTGCAAGGAGCTGCGATAAGTTTCGCTATCCACCCATTTGTAGTAGAGTTTTAGCAGCTGGTCGGTCATAGAGTTCCACAATAGGCTATCGAACATGAGGTTAGCCACTTCTGTCGCCAATGTTTTGGGTGGTTTGGGCATGTAGGGTTGTTTCAGCAACTCAAACACTTTCTCTTCGAACAACCGTTTGACCTCCTTGTCTTTGTTTCTCAGATAGTTTTCAGGATCTTGTAAGAAAGGCAATAATTCGTCTTCGACCGAAATCAGTTCTTCGAGGTTTTGCAGTATTTTCTTCCACCATGCAAGGTCTTTGCCAATGCCTAATTTTGCAGCAGTAAGCAACAAGGGGCTATCCATATTTACCTGCAAACCCGTATAGGTGAACAACTTGTTCTTAAGCCATTCGGCAGGATTACTCAAATCGAGGCATCCATGAGTGAAAAAATAATCAAACAAAAAGCTGAGTTTGTCTTGTTCACGGGTAACATAGAAAATAACAGGTTCATCTTTGTATTGCGTTTCGGCTTCGTATCGAAATAGAAGTTCTTCCTGGACAGTTTGCCAACGCTCGGTTAGGTTTTGGTCCGTTTTGAACACGTGAAAACCCTTGCTGTCCAATAGGGGTAATAAGAAAGCACATTGACCATTAGGATCAATGATTACCAACCTGTTACGATGCTGTAATTGGTGTTCAATGTCTTGGAGGAACCATTTGTCTGTCATATATGCAATTGGGAATTACGAATTTGATATTTTGTTAAGTTTGAATGATAAATAGTCTTATCTTTGTGCCACTCATTCTACCATACTAGGTGTCAAGGTTTCAAGGAATTAGGTAACGGAAATACCGTTTCGAATTTCCAAGGTAATGCGTTTATTCTATTTTTCAGTGTTGTTAGTTCGTCTATCAGTTCATCAAACGATAGGGGTTCTACCTCGTATATCATCTGTTCCAGCATTGTTTCATAATCGGCTTCCCATGCTGCCAATACTTGCGGTATTGGTAACATATTAATGGTTTGTGGCTGGTGGAGGTTGTAATTTACATCTCCAACATGGTTGAATTTGTTTCGGTGTACAACAATAGTTTCGTACAATTCTTTATCGTTTAATGCTTTATCTGCAAATTCTGTTTTAGCTAATTTAGACAGATCATATAAATGACGACTCAACCGTTCCACTCTCATTTTATCAGGTGTTCGTTGAAATTCTTCGTGTAAAAGGAATATCTTTTCCAAAAAAGTACGTTCAGGATTCACTGTCGGGACATTAATAGGCACTTGAGCAAAATCGCTATCAGGATAGGCTTCATCCACCAATGAGGCAAATGACTGTATTGTAAATGGTTCTTTCAGCGAACGAGCGGTAATTTCAATCTGAACTTTAGGTTTTAAATAGCCGAGCGATTCAATCACATTGGGATAATAGACATTGATTTTTCGGTCTTTGTCGCTTGCAGGTTCTTCAACTAATTCAAGCTGAACAGTACTGAATCCTTTTTCTAAGAATTTTGCTTCTAAATCAGCAAAAAAGGTATTTGCAACATACGCATTGGAAGTTTTTTTTAATTTTTTTAATGATAGCTCTCCCTCATTGTCAAAGAATGCTCTGTCAATAGCAAAATCAATATCTTCCGAAAAACGATCAATCAGTTTCCAAGCCTTGCTTAACGAAGTACCCCCTTTGAAAATAATATAAGCTCCCACTTCCAATTCGTATATTATGCTAAGTGTTTGAACCACCCACCAATCTTTTTCAACTGCAAATGCCGGCATATTCTTCGTATTGGCTATTTGTTGAAAAATAATAGCTTTCTCGTTATCAGGTATGTTGTAAAAGTTTATTTTTGCCATTTAAAGTGCTTTTTGCATGATTTTTTGAATCCAAACAGGTGCTAACTTAATATCGTGTTGCAGGTTCATTGGATTTTCTTTCTTCAATAATTCAATAATTTTTGATTCTTCCTCCACGGTAGCATTGTTTATACCGATTTCACGTAAAGCCTGAATCACCAAACCACTTATTTCACCTTTTGCCAAGAGGTTTTTAGGTGTGGCTTTTTTAAACTTTATAGTGCGTTTCCCTATTTTTATGATACGTGGAGCTCCATCGGTCAGAAATACCAATTTCAGGGGAACCTGTGTACTTAATCCTAAGGCATTGAGAGCATAAACGCCTGTTGGTACAATACGAATTTTATCACGTTTGGCGATGCCTTTTGCCACGTCTTCAGCAGAAGGTAATACCTCACCGATGTATTTGCTTATTATGGGGCGAACATAAATGCCGTGAGCTACACGTTTAATACGGTTTTCTTTTTCCAACCGGTGTAAACTTAACCGGATAGCTTCAGAAGAACCTAAGGAATGAAAATAATCAGGAAAAATTAATTTTCCAGTCTTGATTTTTGAAATCTTTTCAATTATCTTGTCTTCAATACTTTGCATACTATCTTATGCTCTAATTTTGTAACAAATATAGCATAAATTTGTTACAAAACACGAATTGATATTATTTATTTTAAATTAGCCCCTAGCCCCTAAAGGGAGAGAGGAAAAAAGAAATGTTTAATTTGGATTACAACTGGCGGTAATGTTACTCATAATTAGAGTCGCAATTATTTAATTAACAATTTAGAAGAGCGCAGTTCTTAGATTATACTTAATTTAAGCGGAAAGTTTAAACCATATCTTCTCCTGTTTTCGGAACAGCTGTTTTTAAGGTTTTATGAAAAGGTGTAAAGCGTGCAATTACCATAACGAAAATAGATACGACCAGCAGATAGCCAACAATTTGCTTGATGCTCACCATCAATGCCTGAATTTGTACGCTGTTATACAAAGCTTGTGTAGCTAGCTGTTGAGCTTCAGTCAATGAATGACCCACACTTAAGGCACTATTTAAACTTTTAGTATAAAGAGATGCTGCCAACGGATTTTGCATATTCAATTCTTCTCCCAGAATCATCTGATTTTGTATCTGAAACCGATAGAGCAGGTTGCTGAATAAACTGCTGCCTAGCACCGGAGCTAACACGCTTCGTATGGCTATCATGAAAAAAGCATTAAAAATCACTAATTTTGGATTTAAATCTTCCGCCGAATACACACCAAATGCTATAAGAATAATCATCATTCCCATTCCTCTCAGGATAGAGGGTAGATAAAGGAATTCGTACGTTCCATTGGGAGTTAGTCCGAAATAAATTAAAAGAAAAAAAGCAGTAAAACAAGCCATTCCCCAGAATATAAGCACTCTGAACTTCCAAATTTGTGCATTAAACCACCAGTAACATATAACTGCCGAAATAATAAACCCCGGAATCATCCAAAAATTCAACTCATTCGTATGTACACTGTCAATTCGCAATACAACAGTTAAGTATTGTGATATTAAAGAGCTGGAAGCACTAAAAACCATAGCCAGACCCATAAAAAAATAGGCAATAAGATTTTTAGGATGTGTTAATACTCTTACATCCAAATAAGGGCTTATACTTTTCAACTGTCTTTGCACAAAAAACCATAAGATAAAAGGGAGAACTAACGTACCTATCAATATATCGGAACTATCAAACCAATCTTTTGTCTTTCCATAAATGCATACATATACCGCAATTAACAGGAAAGAAGTGATAGATACCACACTGATCCAATCAACATCGTGAAAAGGAATATGTATAGGCATCCTTCCAAAGCGAAAACAAATTAACACTAAAATAATGGCGACTACTAACATGCCGATAATCAGATAATACATATACTGCCATTGATAATGGTAAGCAAGAGCTGCCGTGATGGTCATGGAAATTTGCCCGATTCCAAAAACAATAGGATAAAAATAAGCGTAAAATTCAGATCGTCGGTCTCGTTTTGAGAAAAAAGGCTTTAGAATAACAATCATTTCTATCATCACAAAA
>Ga0209430_1001634_pt1 | contig 16109 bp, 12 predicted proteins | sample BarGraIncub1133A_FD_184504 | JGI IMG/M metagenome (GOLD analysis project Ga0209430, IMG submission 184504) | Arctic peat soil microbial communities from Barrow, Alaska - Barrow Graham LP Incubations 11-33A (SPAdes) (version 2) | ecosystem: Environmental > Terrestrial > Soil > Wetlands > Peat... | reverse complement strand
CCGTGGCCACGGCGGCGCTCGTGCTCCTCGCCGCGAGCTGGCTCGTGCCGTACCTCGCGGCGAGGGCCGAAAGCGCCGCGCTCGCCGCCGCCGGCGACGGGGACACCGCCGTCGCCCTGAGCCACGCGCGCCGCGCCGCGAGCCTCGACCCGCTCGCCGCGGACCCGTTGATCACCGAGGCGCTGATCCTCCAGCAGCAGGGGCGCAACGGCGAGGCGTTGGCGGTGCTCCAGAAGGCGGCGCGGCTGCAGCCCGACAACTACGAGGTGTACTACCAGCAGGGCGTCCTCCTGCTGCGGGCGTTCGGCCGTAAGAAGGCCGCCATCGCCGCGCTGCGGCGCGCTCTGGCGCTCAACCCGCTAGACGACGCCAGTCGCTTCGAGCTGGAGCTGGCCGCGGGGCGCTGACCCCGGACGGGTGTGTGAGGCCCGCTCGCGCCGCTCTGCGTCGCGCCGGGATGCGGCCGACCCCTATGGTAGACTTCCGCCGGATGCTCGCGCTCCCGGAAGCTACACGGAGGTGCTCCCCACCATGGATCCCGCCGCCCCGATCGGCGTTGTCGGCACAGGCTACGTCGGGCTCGTCTCGGCGGCCTGTTTCGCGCACCTCGGCCATCACATGGTGTGCATGGACGTCGACGCGGCGAAGATCGAGCGCCTGCAGAAGGGCGACGTGCCCATCTACGAGCCCGGCCTCGATAAGCTCATCGACGACAACGCGTCGCGGCTGGCCTTCACGACCTCCTACGACGAGCTGCTCGACGCCTGCCACATCCTCTTCATCGCCGTCGATACGCCGCCGTCGCCGTCGGGCGACGCCGACCTGTCGCGCGTACAGTTCGCGACCACCGAGATCGCGCGCCGGGGGGGCCGGCGACTGCTGGTCATGAAGAGCACCGTGCCGGTCGGCACCGGCGAGAAGGTGGTGGCCGACCTCGAGGCGCTGGGCGCCACCGGCATCACGTATGCATCCAACCCCGAGTTCCTTCGCGAGGGCGCCGCCATCCAGGATTTTCTGGAGCCGGACCGCGTCGTGATCGGCGCTTCCCGCAAGGAAGACGGCGATCTGGTCGAGGCTCTGTATCGCGGCATCGACACCGACATCGTGCGCACCAGCGTGCCGACCGCGGAGATGGTCAAGTACGCCTCCAACGCCTTCCTCGCCACCAAGATCTCCTTCATCAACGAGATCGCCAACGTGTGCGAACAGGTGGGCGCCGACGTGCGCACCGTGGCGCACGGCATGGGTCTCGATCACCGCATCGGGCCGCACTTCCTGCAGGCCGGCATCGGGTACGGCGGCTCCTGCTTCCCCAAGGACGTGCAGGCGCTCAAGCAGCTCGCGGGCAACAGCGGCTACCACTTCCAGCTGCTCAACGCCGTGATCGAGGTCAACGCCCTGCAGAAACGCCGCGTGCTCGGCAAGCTCACCGGCCGGCTGGGCAAGCTCCGCGGCAAGACGGTGGCGCTGCTCGGCCTCACCTTCAAGCCGCACACCGACGACCTCCGGGAGGCGGCCTCCATCGTCCTCGCGGGGCGCCTCATCCACGAGGGCGCCATCGTGCGCGCCTACGACCCGATGGTCGACGCCGGCGACCATCCCCTGTTCCCCGGCGTCGTCATCACCGACGAGCCCCTGCAGGCGCTCGAGGGGGCCGACGCGGCCGTGCTGGTCACCGAGTGGCCGGAGTTCGCGCGCCTCGACTGGTCCACCGCGGCCGCCGTGATGAGGCGGCCGCTGCTCATCGACGGGCGCAACTTCGTCGACCCCGCCGTCGCGGCGGCGGCCGGCCTGGCGTACGAGGGCATCGGCCTCGGCGACCCCGGGTCGGGGCCCGCCGGCAGTTGAGCATCGACCGCGCATGAGCACGGGTCGCCGCATCCCTACGCAAGCCATCATCCTCGTCGGTGGCGAGGGCACTCGGCTGCGCCCCGTCACGTCGCGCGTGCCGAAGCCCGTCGCCCCGGTCGTCGAGCGCCCGTTCGTCGCCTACATCCTCGACGATCTCGCGCGGCACGGCGTGGAGCGCGCCATCTTCTCCACGGGCTTCCTCGCCGCAGCCATCGAGGCGCAGATCGGCGACGGCGCCGGCTACGGTCTGCGCGTCGACTACGCCGTCGAGACAGAACCGCTCGGCACGGCGGGGGCCGTCGCGAACTGCGCCGACAAGCTCGACGACGGCAGTTTCTACGTGTTCAACGGCGACGTGCTGAGCGACGTCGACCTCACGGCGCTGGCGGCGCTGCACGCCGGCAAGGGCGGCATGGGCACGATCTTCCTGACCCCGGTCGAGGATCCCAGAAGGTACGGTCTCGTCAAGCTGCGCGAGGACGGCAGCGTCGCCAGCTTCCTGGAGAAACCGGGCGAGTGGGAGGGCGCCGCGCTCATCAACGCGGGCGTCTACGTGCTGGAGCACGAGGTGCTCGAGATGATCCCGCGGGGGCGCCTGTTCAGCATCGAGCGCGGCGTGTTCCCGCGGCTGGCCCAGGCGGGGTCGCTGTACGGGTACGTCGACAGCGGCTACTGGCGCGACATCGGCACGCCCGAGAGTTACCTCCAAGCTCACTTCGACATCCTCGAGCGCACCGTCAACACGGCGGTGGCCGACATGCTGGGCGAGCAGTACCTGTACGTCGCCCCGTCGGCCGACATCGATGCGAGGGCGCGCGTCGTGCCGCCCTGCTACGTCGGCGAGAACGCGCGCGTGGACGCCGGCGCCCGGGTCGGCCCTCTGGCCGTGCTCGGCGCCGGCGCGGTGGTCGCGGAAGGGGCGACGATCCTCGAGTCGGTGATCCAGGCCGGCGTCGTCATCGGCGCGCACGCCCAGGTGGAGCGCAGCATCGTCGTGCGCGAGAGCAGCGTCGGCGCGGGCACGCAGCTGCACAGCGCCGTGATCGGCGAAGGCTGCAGGGTCGGCGCGGGCAACCGCCTCGTGGGCGGCATCTGTGTGTACCCGGAGACCACGCTCCCGGACAATTCTATCCAGTTCCACGAGCAGCTCCGCGGCAGGGAGGGCTGATGACGATCCCGGACGACATCTTCAAGGCGTACGACGTGCGCGGGCTGTACCCGCAGGAGGTCGACGAGGAGGCCGCTGAGCGCATCGGCTGCGCCCTGGCGCAGCAGCTCGGCGCGACTCGGCTCGGCACGGGCATGGACCCGCGCCCGTCGTCCACCAGTCTGCTCGAGGCGTTCGCGGCCGGCGCCGCCGCCGGCGGCGCCGGCACGGTCGACTTCGGCCTCGTGCCCACGGAGATGCTGTATTTCGGTGTCGCCTCGCGGGGCCTCGACGGCGGCGCCATGATCACCGCCTCGCACAACCCGCCGCAGTACAACGGCATGAAGCTCGTGGGCGCCGGGGCCCTGCCGCTCAGCGGCGAGCAGGGCATCCCCGAGCTCAAGCAGCGGAGCCAGGCGCTCACCGAGCTTCCGACGCGTATCGCCGGCGCCGGCTACGAGCGCCTCGACCTGTACCCCGCCTACGTCGCCCACCTGCGCGCGCTCGTCGATACAGCGTCCTTCAGGCCCTACCGCGTGGTCATGGACGCCGCCAACGGGGTCGCCGGAAAGCTCGCTCCCCTGGTGTTCGACGGTACCCCCATCGACCGCGTGGAGATGTATTTCGAGGTCGACGGCGCCTTCCCCAACCACGCGCCCAACCCGCTGCTCGAGGAGAACAGCCGCGAGATCCGCGAGCGGGTCGTGGCCGAGAAGGCCGATCTGGGCATCGCCTGGGACGGCGACGCCGACCGCTGCTTCTTCATCGACGAGCACGGCGAGTTCGTGCCCGGCGACTTCGTCACGGCGCTGCTCGCCGAGGCGCTGCTGCTCAAGCACCCCGGCGCCGCCATCCTCTACGATCTGCGCGCCAGTCGCGCGGTGCCGGACGTGATCAGCGCCAACGGCGGCGTGCCTCTGCTCAACCGCGTCGGGCACGCCTTCTTCAAGCAGCGCATGCGCCGCGAGCCGGTGCTGTTCGGCGGCGAGGTCTCCGGGCACTACTACTTCAGCGACAACTACAACGCGGATTCCGGCTTCATCCCCGCGCTGCTGATCCTCGAGCTGCTCTCGCAGAAAGGCGCCACCATGGCCGAGCTGCTCGAGCCGCTGCGCACCAAGTACTTCATCAGCGGCGAGATCAACTCCACGGTGGACGATGTCGGCGCGGCGCTGGCTCGCCTCGAGGCGCGGTTCGCCAACGGCGAGATCACCAAGCTCGACGGCGTCTCCGTCGACTACGAACGCTGGCACTTCAACGTGCGGCCCTCCAACACGGAGCCGCTGCTGCGGCTCAATCTCGGCGCCGACACGCGGGAGCTCATGGAGGAGAAGCGCGACCTCGTCCTCGGCGTGATCCGCGAGCGCTGAGGTGGCCGGCTTGACCGACCTCGGGCCGGCGCGCGTCGCCGAGTTCGACCGCAGCGACATGCTCGGCGCCATCGCCGGCCTGCCCAGGCAGCTCACGGCGGGGTACGCCGTCGCGCGTTCGGGCCTCTCCGGGGTGTTCGGCGAGGCCGGCGCCGCCGCGCCGGCTGCGCCGGCGCGGCCCACCGGCCTCGTCGTGTGCGGCATGGGCGGCTCGGCCATCGGCGCCGACCTCGTGCTCGCCTGCCTTCCGGGGCTGCCGGTCCCGGCCGCCGTTGTGCGTGGCTACGGGCTGCCCGCCTGGGTCGGCCCCGACGCACTGGTCGTCGCCGTCAGCTACTCGGGCGACACCGAGGAGACGCTGACGTGCGTCGCGGAAGCCCTGGAGCGTGGCTGCACGCCCGTCTGCGTCGCCTCCGGCGGCGCGCTGGCCGCGCTCGCCGGCGAGCGCGGCCTGCCCCTGCTCACCGTCCCCGCGGGCGGGCAGCCGCGCGCGTCGCTGGGCTACCTCTCGATGCCGCTGCTCGCGACCCTCGCGGCGGCCGGACTCTGCGCGGACTTCTCCGCCGACGTGGGCGAGACCGTCGCGCTGCTGCGTGCGGGCAACGAGGCTCTGGGGCCACAGGCCCCCGACGCGACGCACGCCGCCAAGCAGCTCGCCAGGCGCCTGCACGAGAAGCAGGCCGTCGTCTACGGCGCGGGCCTGACCGTGCCGGCGGCGCGCCGCTGGAAGGGCCAGGTCAACGAGAACGCCAAGGCTCCGGCATTCTGGAACGAGCTGCCGGAGCTCGACCACAACGAGCTCATGGGCTGGACGAGCCTGCCGCACGTGGCGGCCGCGACGCTCGCCGTCTTTCTGGAAGACGCACAGGGCGACGCGCGCCTCCTGCGGCGCGCCGAGCTGACCGCAGCCGAGCTGGAGGCGCGAGGCGTCGCCGTGGAGCGGGTCGAGACGCGGGGGGCGTCGCGGCTCGCGCGCCTGTTCTCGCTCGTCCAGCTCGGCGACTACGCGTCCTTCTATCTCGCCCTTCTGTACGGCGTCGACCCGACGCCGGTGGGGGCGATCGAGGATTTCAAGGCCAAGCTCGCCGGCGCCGCCGGCGCCTGAAGGGATGCCCGGCGTCGCCGTCGCGCTCGTACTGACCGCCGACGAGCCGGCCGCGCGACGCGCCGGCGAGGAGCTGTTCCCGGCTGCCGAGCACCGCCTTCTGACGCGGCAGGACCTTCGTCCGGCCGCCCCGTTCGAAGGTCGTCTGTTCACGCTCCTCGGCGAACAGCCGGCGGGGAGCTGCGTCGGTCTCGTCGTGCCGGTCGCCTGGCGCGGGGACGCCGCCTCGGGCGGCTTCGCCGCGCCGGTCAGGCTCCCCACGGGCACGCTCCTCGCCATCGCCGACCACGTGAACCTGGAGCTGCGCGGCCCGCTCAGCGGCCGCTGGCCGGCCGCCGTGCCGCGCGCCTTCCCGGCGCTCACGGGCATATATCAACCCGCCGTCGTTCGTGCCCGCGGCGGGGCTCGGGTATACTCTTCCGGCGTCGTCGTGGCGGGCGTCGCCGACGCCGGGCGGCTCACGCCGTTCGAGGCCAGGGCACTCCGTGAGGCGGGCGTCTTCGTCGTCTCCGACTCCCTGGTCCCGTCCGCCATCGTAGCTGCGTACTACGGTCTCACGTTGGCCGCCTGCGGAATCCCGCGGACGGACGATAACGACGAAGAGTGAGGGTCTCTTGGCTTCAGACTACGACATCAAGGATATCGGTCTTGCCCCCCAGGGCGTGCTGCGCATCGAGTGGGCCGACATGCACATGCCCGTGCTCAGGGCCATCCGCGAGCGCTTCGAGAGGGAGAAGCCGCTCGAGGGCGTGCGCATCGGCGCCTGCCTGCACGTCACCACCGAGACGGCCGGCCTCATGCGCACCCTCGTCGCCGGCGGCGCCGACGTCGTGCTCTGCGCCAGCAACCCGCTGAGCACGCAGGATGACGTGGCCGCGGCGCTGGTCAAGGAGTATGGGGTGCGCGTCTACGCCATCAAGGGCGAGGACGACAAGACGTACTACGCGCACATAAACACCTGCGTCGACCACCGGCCCAACATCACCATGGACGACGGCGCCGACGTCATCGGCGTGCTGCACGGCGAGCGTCCCGACATGGCCAGCGACATCATCGGCGGCACCGAAGAGACCACCACCGGCGTCATCCGTCTCAAGGCGCTCGAGGCCGAGGGTCGCCTCATGTTCCCGGTGGTGGCCGTCAACGAGGCCAACACGAAGCACATGTTCGACAACCGCTACGGCACCGGCCAGAGCACCCTCGACGGGGTCATCCGCGCCACCAACATCCTCATCGCCGGCAGCACCGTGTGCGTGGCCGGCTACGGCTGGTGCGGGCGCGGGCTCGCGATGCGCATGAAGGGCCACGGCGCCGACGTCATCGTGCTCGAGGTCGACCCGCTGCGCGCGCTCGAAGCGGTCATGGACGGCTACCGCGTCATGCCCGTCGCCGAGGCCGCCAAGGTGGCCAAGCTGTTCGTCACCGCCACCGGCGACATCCACGTGCTGCGCGGCGAGCACTTCGAGGTCATGCAGGACGGCACGATCATCGCCAACACCGGCCACTTCAACGTCGAGATCGACATCCCGGCCCTCGAGAAGCTCTCCGTGAAGAAGCGCACCATTCGCGAGTTCGTCGAGGAGTACACCATGGCCGACGGCCGCCGTCTGTACCTGCTGGCCGAAGGCCGGCTGGTCAACCTTTCGGCGGCCGAGGGCCACCCGGCGGCCGTCATGGACATGAGCTTCGCCAACCAGTCTCTGAGCGCCGAGTACATGGTCAAGAACCACGCCACGCTCGAGAACAAGGTCTACGTGGTGCCCAGAGACATCGACGACGATATCGCCCGCGTCAAGCTCGAGACCATGAACGTCGAGTGCGACACGCTCACCGAGGAGCAGGCCAAGTACCTCGCCTCCTGGGACCAGGGCACCTGAGCCGGCGGCGGCATGGCTGAACCACTCGGCAGCGGCGGGGTGCCGGAGGACGTTTCGCGCTTGCGCGTGCGCACCGTCGAGATCCTGCCCGGCGAGGTCGTGCTGATCGACCAGCTCGCGCTCCCGCACGAGGAGCGCTACGTGCGCTGCCATACCTGGCGGGAGGTCGCCGCGCGCATCACCGATATGACGGTGCGCGGCGCCCCGGCCATCGGCGTCACGGCGGCCGGCGGGCTGGCGCTCGCGGCCGCCGCGGCCGCCGCGAGCCCCGGCGACCCGAACGCCTTTCGGGCCGCGCTCGAGCAGGCCGCGAGCGGCCTGCTGGCCACGCGGCCCACCGCCGTCAACCTGCGCTGGGCCGTGGACGAGATGCGGCTCGTCTGGACTGCGTGCGACGAGCCTCCGGCCGCCTGCGCGGCCCTGCTGCTCGCCCGCGCGCAGGCGATCCTCGAAGACGACATCGAGCGCTGCCTGCGCATCGGCGAGCACGGGTCCGCGCTCTTCAAGGCCGGCGACACCATCCTCACGCACTGCAACGCCGGCGCCCTGGCGACGGCCGGCTACGGCACCGCTCTGGGCGTCGTCCGCGCGGCCTTCGCCCGGTACGGCGGCATCTCGGTCCTCGTCGACGAGACGCGCCCCTGGCTGCAGGGCGCCAGGCTCACGGCCTGGGAGCTCGGCGTCGAGGGCATCCCGTACCGCCTCATCAGCGACAACATGGCCGGGCACTTCATCCAGCGCGGCGCCGTGGACGGCGTGGTCGTCGGCGCCGACCGCATCGCCGCCAACGGCGACACGGCCAACAAGATCGGCACGTACACCGTCTCGGTGCTGGCCAAAGAGCACGGCGTCCCGTTCTACGTCGCCGCGCCGCTCTCCACCGTCGACCTCACGTTGGGCAGCGGCGCCGGCATCCCGATCGAGGAGCGCGCCGAGGCCGAGGTGACGTCGTTCCACGGCCGCCAGGTGGCGCCGCACGGCGCGCGCGCCTACCACCCGGCCTTCGACGTGACGCCCGCGGCCAACATCGCCGCCATCGTCACCGAGGCGGGGGTGCTGCGCGCGCCGTTCGAACGGTCGCTGGCCACGGCCTTCGCCACCGGGGAGTGCGGGTCGTGAGCGCCGCCCGGCCGGCAGCAGGGGCCGCGCCCGCCGCCCCGCTCCGCGCCTACATCATGGCCGCCGGTCTGGGCACGCGGCTCTATCCGCTCACGGGACGCACGTCCAAACCCATGGTGCCCATCCTCAACCGGCCGGTGATGGAGCACCTGCTCCAACTCCTGCACCGGCACGGCATCCGCGAGGCCGCCGCCAACCTGCACTATCACCCGGACAAGATCCGCACGCACTTCGGCGACGGCTCCGCCTTCGGCGTCGACCTGCGCTACAACCTCGAGCGGGAACTGCTGGGTACGGCGGGCGGCGCCAGCGCCTTCCGCGAGTTCCTCGGCGGCGGCACCTTCGTCGTGGTCAGCGGCGACGGGCTCACCGACATCGACCTCACGGCCTTTGTGGCGGCTCACCGGCGCAACGGGGGCATCGCGTCCCTGGCCGTGAAGCAGGTCGACGACCCATCGCTCTACGGCGTCGTCGTCCACGACGCCTCGGCCCGTATCACGGGCTTCCAGGAGAAACCCGCCGCCGGCGACGCGCTCTCCGATCTCTGCAACTGCGGCATCTACGCCTTCGAGCCGGCGATCTTCGACTACGTGCCCGCCGGCGTCTTCGTTGACTGGGCGAGGGACGTCTTCCCGGCCCTGCTGGCTGCCGACGCACCTTTTTACTGCTGGCGGCTCGAGAGCTACTGGAACGACGTCGGCAACATCGAGCAGTACAGGCTCAGCAACTTCGACGCGCTGCTCGGCCGCGTCAAGCTCGACGTGCCGGGACGCCAGATCCAGCCCCGCGTGTGGGTCGGCCTCGGGACGCAGATCGATCCGGGCGCGCGCATCGAGGCGCCCGTGCTCATCGGCGCGGGCTGCCTCGTCGAGTCCGAGGCGGAGCTCATCGGCCCGCTGATCGTCGGCGACGGCTGCGTGATCGAGCGCGGCGCGGTGCTCGAGGGCATGATCAGCTGGGACGGCGTCAAGACCGGGCGCGGTTCGCGCCTCGCGGGCAGCATCCTCGGTCGCAACGTGGTCGTTCATCACGAGGCGGTCGTCCACGAGGACGCGGTGATCGGCGACCGCGCCGATGTCGCACCCCACGCGCTGGTGTCGCCGGGGGCGCGGATCGAGCCGCGGTCATGTGTCGGCCCCGACGGCTTCTGCCGCGGCTCGCAGCGCACTTGAGGGCAGGCCGCGCATGACCGGCATCCTGGACGGCCTGCTTGACCTCGTGTTTCCCCGGCGCTGCGTGCAGTGCGGAGCGGCCGGCGGCTGGCTCTGCGAGCCGTGCGCCGGCGACCTCTGCCCTCTGCCGGCGCAGCATTGCCCGCGTTGCGGCGCCCCCGGCCCGTGGGCGGCGCCCAGACTGCGTCACCGCGCCGGTCGCCGCTGCCCCGAGTGCGGCGGCCGCGACCTCGCGTTCCGCTCGGCCGCCGCCGCCTTCACCTACGAGGGGCCGGCCAAGGCGCTGATCACCGCCTGCAAGTTCCGCGCCCTGCGCTCGCTGGCCGACGACATGGTGGGGCGGGCCTCGCCGGCGTTCGCCGCCGCCGCCGGCGCGAACGTCGACCTCGTAACGTGGGTGCCCGGCCACCGCGACCATCAGCTGGAGCGCGGCTTCAACCAGGCCGAGCTGCTGGGGCGCGGGTTTGCACGCCGTGCCGGGCTCCCCTATGTTCCCCTGCTGCGCCGTGTCCGCCACGGGGCCCGCCAGAGCGGGCTCGACCGCGCCGGGCGAGCGGCGAATGTTCGTGATGCTTTCGCGTTGCGGGAGGGTGTTAACGGGGTAACAAGAAAGCGCAAGCGAGTGGTCATTGTTGACGACGTCTACACCACAGGTGAAACGTTGGATCATTGTGCAGAAGTGCTCGCTCACGCCGGTCTCGAACCTCACGTCTTCACGTTCGCGCGCACCGTTCGCGCGACGCCTTCCCAAGCATCGCTAGACCATGCCGTACAGAAGGAGCGATGTCCATGAAAATCCAGATCAAGGGTCGCAACGTCACCGTGACCGATGCCCTGCAGGACTACGCCAACGAGAAGATCGAGCACGTCCACAAGCTCCTGCAGCAGCGCAAGATCGACGAGGTGACGCGGGTAGAGCTCGAGCTCAGGGTCGAGAAGAACCCCAGCATCCCGGAGCCGTGCATAGCGGAAGCGACGGTGTTCACGCGCGGCCCGGTGATCCGCGCGCGTGAGGCGTCGACCGACATGTACGCAGCCATCGATCTGGTGACCGACAAGCTCACGCGACGCGTGAAGAAGTATCACGACAAGATGCACGGCAAGACACGACACGGGCACGACAAGCCCGCCGTCGAGGTCGAACCGGCTCCCGAGCTCGCGCCGGTGGCCGCCGCGGCGGCCCTGGCCGACGAGCTCGCCGGTGAGACCGCGCACGCCGGCGACAACGGCCGCATCGTCAAGACCAAGCAGTTCGCGCTCAAGCCCATGACGGTCAACGAGGCCACCCTGCAGCTCGAGCTGGTGGGGCACGCCTTCTTCGTGTTCACCAACGCCGAGTCCAACCGCACGAACGTGGTGTACCGGCGCAACGACGGCCACTACGGCCTCATCGAGCCGACCGAGAACTGAGGCCTGAGGCCGGCCGCTGCGCGGCCGGCCCACGTGCCCGCGAACCTCTTCGTCCGCGCGGCGGTGCGACGCCGGCCGCGCGGTGTGCGACAATGACTGCTGAGCGCCATCGAGCGAACCGGGAGTGCCGCGTCCGTGATCAAGATCGTCGACAAGCTGCTGCGCGCCGGCGAGGGCCGGCGCCTCAAGGGCCTCGGGGAGCAGGCCGCCAGGGTCGCTGAGTTCGAGGCCGAGGTGGCCGCTCTCAGCGACGAGGAGCTGCGCGCCAAGACGGCTGAATTCAGGCAGCGCCACGACAACGGCGAGCTGCTCGACGAGCTGCTCTACGAGACCTTCGCCGTCGCCCGCGAGGCGGCCAAACGGGCGCTCGACATGCGGCCCTTCGACGTCCAGGTGCTGGGCGGCATCGTGCTTCACGACGGCGACATCGCCGAGATGAAGACCGGCGAGGGCAAGACGCTCGTGGCCACCATGCCCATGTACCTCAACGCGGTGGCCGGCCACGGCGCCCATCTCGTCACCGTCAACGACTACCTGGCCAAGCGCGACGCCGAGTGGATGGGCGAGGTCTACCGCTTCCTCGGCCTGCAGGTCGGCGTCATCCAGGCCAACATGACGCCTGAGGAGCGCCGCGCGCAGTACAACGCCGACGTCACCTACGGCACCAACTCCGAGTTCGGCTTCGACTACCTGCGCGACAACATGACGATGCGGCGCGAGCACATGGTGCAGCGCGGCCATCACTTCTGCATCGTCGACGAAGTCGACTCCATCCTCATCGACGAAGCGCGCACGCCGCTCATCATCAGCGGCGCTCCCGAGACGGCCGCCGATACCTATCGTCAGTTTGCCCGCGTCGTGCCGCGCCTGCACCCCGTCGAAGACTACGAGGTCGACGAGAAGCAGCGCACCGTGGCCGTCACCGAGAGCGGCGTGGCCAAGGTCGAGCGCGCCCTCGACATCGACAACCTCTACAAAGACACCAACGGCGGGCTGGTCAACCACTTCATCCAGGCCCTCCGCGCCGAAGCGCTCTACCACAAGGACGTCGAATACGTGGTGCAGAACGGCGAGGTGCTCATCGTCGACGAGTTCACCGGCCGCATCCTCGATGGGCGTCGCTACTCCGAGGGCCTCCACCAGGCTATCGAGGCCAAGGAGAAGGTGCCGATCCGCGAGGAGAACCAGACCCTCGCCACCATCACGCTGCAGAACTACTTCCGCATGTACGACGTGTTGGCCGGGATGACCGGCACGGCCAAGACCGAAGAAGACGAGTTCCGCCAGATCTACGGCCTCGACGTGGTGCAGATCCCCACCAACGCGCCGATGGTCCGCGATGACGAGAACGACTTCATCTTCACGACGGCCAAAGAGAAGTTCGCGGCCGTCGTTGACGACCTCGTCGCGCGCTACGAGAAGGGTCAGCCGGTGCTCGTCGGCACGGTCTCGGTGGAGGTCAGCGAGATGCTCTCGCGTCTCCTCGAGCGGCACGGCGTACAGCACAACGTGCTGAACGCCAAGCAGCACGACCGCGAGGCCGAGGTCATCAAGGACGCCGGCCAGAAGGGCGCGATCACGATCGCGACCAACATGGCCGGCCGCGGCGTCGACATCAAGCTCGGCGAGGGCGTCATCGATGCCGGTGGCCTGTATGTGCTCGGCACCGAGCGCCACGAGAGCCGGCGCATCGACAACCAGCTGCGCGGCCGTTCCGGCCGGCAGGGAGACCCCGGTGACACGCGCTTCTACCTGTCCGCGGAGGACGAGCTCATCCGCCTGTTCGCCGGCGACCGCATGTACCGCATCCTCAGCCGCCTGGGGCCCAAGGAGGGAGAGCCGCTCGAGGCCAAGATGCTGAGCGGCGTGGTCGAGAAGGCGCAGGTCAAGGTGGAGGAGCTCAACTTCCTGCGCCGCAAGAACGTGCTCAAGTACGACGAGGTCATGAACGAGCAGCGGCGTGTGGTCTACGGCCAGCGGCAACGCATCCTCATGGGCGAGGACTTTGGCGAGCAGGTCCGCGAGATGGTCAGCGAGCTCGTGGAGGGCGCGGTGCGCGTGCACCTCGAGGGCGAGCAGTTCTCCGAGGAGTGGGACCTCGACTCCCTCTTCGTCGGTCTCCGGCAGATCTACGACCCGGCCTTCAAGAAGAGCGACATCGATCTCAGCTCGGCGACGCTGGAGGAAGTCATCGACCTCGCCGTCGACGACGCGCTCGCCCAGTACGACGAGCGCGAGCGCCTCATCGGCGAGGAGCAGATGCGCAGCGTCGAGCGCGCCGTGATGCTGCAGGTCATCGACACGCGCTGGAAGGACCACCTGCTCGACATGGACTACCTGCAGGAGGGCATCCACTTGCGCGCTCTCGGCCAGCGCGACCCGCTGGTCGAGTACAAGGGCGAGGGGTTCGACCTCTTCCAGGACATGATGGACAGCGTCAAGTCGAGCACCGTCACGACGCTCATGAAGAACAACCCCGAGGATCTTGCCGTGTTCACGGCCGTCACCCTCGAGGAGCCGCTCATGAGCCTGAACTACACGAGCGGCGACGACCTCATCACGCAGACCTCGTTCACCGGCGCGGCGCTGGCCGCCGGCGAGTCCGGGGCGCCGGCCGAAGACGGCTTCGCGGACGCGCCGCCGCGCAACGTGGCCGCCGGAGGCGGCAAGCGCGGCGGCGCCACGACGAGCACGGGCCCCGTGGCCGTGCAGCAACGGGTCGTCTACGACAAGGTCGGGCGCAACGATCCGTGCCCGTGCGGCAGCGGGAAGAAGTACAAGAAGTGCCACGGGGCATAGTCGGGCCTTCGGCTCGACTGTTCGGCCCCGCGATCACTCGCCGCGCGCCAGCGGCCTGCTGAACTGGTCCGCGCGCGCCCGCGGGGAGAGCGTCGACGCGACAGGGTCCCGGCTGAAGCACAAGCGCATTTGGGGTAGACTACGGCGGTCATGAGCCCCGCCGCCTCAGAAGCACTCGTACAGCTCGACTCGCTCCGTGAGCGTCTCAAGGAAGCCTCCGGGCGCCTGGGATGGCTGCGGAGCTATCTTTGACCCCCCCAGGCTGACAGCCGACCTCGAAGCCCTCGAGGAGCGCATGCGCGCGGGCGACTTCTGGGACGACCAGGACGCCGCCTCCAAGGTCTCCGCCGAGTACAGCCGCGTCAAGCGTCGCCTCGAGGAGTTCGCCGTGCTCGAGGGCCGGTTCGCCGACCTCGAATCCACGGAAGAGCTGCTGCGCGAGGAGATGGGCGGCGACGCCGTGGACGACGAGCTCCTCCAGGAGCTCGTGCACGGCGCCGCCGAGCTCGAGGCCGATCTCCAGCGTGGGGAGGAGCTGCGCTTCTTCAGCGGCAAGTACGACGAGGGCGGCGCGATCATGACCGTCCATCCCGGCGCCGGCGGCACCGAGTCGCAGGACTGGGCCGAGATGCTGCTGCGCATGTACCTGCGCTGGTTCGAGCGCCGCGCCTTCAAGGTCGAGGTGAACGACTCGCAAGAAGGCGACGAAGCCGGCCTCAAGAGCGCCACCCTGACGGTGGAGGGCGAGAACGTGTACGGGCTGCTCCAGGCAGAGAGAGGGGTCCACCGTCTCGTGCGGCTCAGCCCGTTCGACTCCGCCAACCGCCGCCACACGAGCTTCGTCTCCGTCGACGCCTCGCCGCTGGTGAGCGACGACGCCGACGTCGAGATCAACGACGACGACCTGCGCATCGACACCTACCGCTCGAGCGGCGCCGGCGGGCAGCACGTGAACAAGACCAGCTCCGCCGTGCGCATCACGCATCTCCCCACCAACATCGTGGTGCAGTGCCAGAACGAGCGCTCGCAGCTGCAGAACAAGGCCGTGGCCATGCGCATGCTCAAGTCCAAGCTGGTGGATCGCGAGGAGAACCGCCTCGCCGACGAGCTCGCCAGGGAGCGCGGCGAAGTGCGCAACGTCGATTTCGGCAGCCAGATCCGCAGCTACGTGCTGCACCCCTATCAGATGGTCAAGGACCTGCGCACCGGTCACGAGGTCGGCAACGCCCAGGGCGTGCTCGACGGCGACCTCGACGGGTTCGTGCACGAGTACCTCGTGTGGCGAGCCGGCGGCAGCGCGCCGCGCAAGTAGCGGGGGGCATGCCGCCCGCTCTCCACGGCCGTCTGGTGACCCTGCGACCGGCCGTCGCCGCCGACGCACAGGCGCTGCTGGCCATCCTCGACCAGCCCGACGTCGCAGAGTGGTGGCGCCGCGACGAGTGGGAGCGTCTGGACGAGACGGATGCGGTCACCTTCGCCATCGTGCTGGACGGCGCCGTCGTGGGCTGCATCCAGTACAACGAGGAGACCGACCCCGACTACTTCTCGGCCGCCGTCGACATCTTCGTCTCGGCGGCCGTCCATGGCCGCGGCGTGGGCAGCGACGCGATGCGCACGCTCGTCGCCTGGCTCATCGACGTGCGCGGCCACCATCGCCTGACGGTCGACCCGGCGGCGGTCAACGCCCGCGCCATTCACGTGTACGAGAAGTTGGGTTTCCGGCCCGTGGGAGTGCTGCGGCAGTACGAGCGCGTCGCCGGCGGCAGCTGGCGCGACGCGCTCCTCATGGAGCTGCTGGCCACCGAGTTCGCGCGGGAGGGATGACGCGGACGAGGGCCGGCGAGACCAGCCCCCGTCCGCGCCCTCGCGTCACCGGGAGTACGTCGTGAGGAACTCCGCCAGCGCCGCGAATTCGACCTCGAGCTGACCCTCCATGCGGCCCGGGAGCTGCTGCTCGATGTAGCTGATCGTGTCCTTCTTGCTGTGCCAGATCTCGCCGTACTTCGCGCTGTTGATGTAGCCGTCCTTGTCGCCCAGCAGCCAGTTGGTGGCCTCGAGGTACAGGTAGGGGATCCCGTTCTTAGCGAACACGGCGTGGTCACTCCAGTCACCGGTGGTCCCGTACGGGTAGTCCTTGTTGAGACCGGGGCTGGTGAGGATCGTGGCGCCCATCTGCCGGGCCAGGCTCCGCAGGGTGAGTTGCGGCCAGGCCTGAGCGGCGCTGCTGTAGCAGTACACCTGGTCGCCGGTGGTGACCGA
>Ga0209430_1001632_pt1 | contig 16160 bp, 15 predicted proteins | sample BarGraIncub1133A_FD_184504 | JGI IMG/M metagenome (GOLD analysis project Ga0209430, IMG submission 184504) | Arctic peat soil microbial communities from Barrow, Alaska - Barrow Graham LP Incubations 11-33A (SPAdes) (version 2) | ecosystem: Environmental > Terrestrial > Soil > Wetlands > Peat... | reverse complement strand
ATCGTGTCACCAAGGCCGACCTCGCGGCGGTAATCGATACCACCAACGGCAATGTCACCAAGGCCGGTTACGTTATTTCCGATGTCAGAACGCCGAGTGAATACACCGGGTTTACTACAACAGTTATCTCTGGCGCTGCTTCAACTGGTGTCTGGTCGCAGACAACGACCCCCCTTGTGTACAGCTCAAATGTGGGTGCCCGTCCGGGTCATATTCCGTATGCAAAGTTCAGTGACTATGAATCTGATGCGTATACCGATTACATCAACCCCACAACCGGGCTTCCCGTTGCCAGCACGCTGCAAACAGGGCGGAACGTCAAAGTGCTCAAAAGTGCAACAGATTTGCAGGCCCATTTTACCAGCCTGGGCATTACGAAAGACAAAATTGTCTATAACCATTGCGAAGGCGGGTTCCGCTCCGGCGTTTATACGCTGATTCAGCTCGGTCTTGGCTACACCAGCGTCTATAACTACGACGGTTCATGGAATGAGTGGTCAATTCAGGATGCCACGTTGTATCCGGTCGTAACAGGTGACGGCCGCATCAGCGGACCATAAATTATTCGCAGTGTTTGGTCTACGGAACACGAGGGGGGTGGTCAGGCAGACACCCCCCGACTTATAAAGGAACATATATTTATGAAACAGCATGCAATCAAGGTGTTAGTAATAATTGCGATAGTGGCAACGTATGCAGTGCCAAGTTTTGCCGGTGCCTGGACTGCCAAGCAGGGTGCTTATTACGAGAAACTGGCGGTCAACTACTACTATTCGCATGAAACATTTGACACGACGGGTAATCGTGCGGGAACACCAAATAACGGTAAATTCACGGACAAAAACGTCAGCAACTATTTCGAGTACGGCCTGTTCGACAATCTGACGGCGGTCAGCTCTCTTTCCTACAAGTGGCTGGAAAATGAAGACAACTCAAATCGCACCACTGGTACCGGTCTGGGTGACGTTGATCTGGGGCTGCGCTACAAGCTGCTGGACAGCGACAAGATTGGTATCGTGTCCAGCCAGCTGCTGGTGAAAATCCCGGGAGCCTATAGTAAAAACGATGCGCTGCCGTTGGGCAACGGACAGTATGATACGGAGCTGCGCCTACTCTACGGTCGCTCACTCTATCCGCTGATCCCCGGCTACGGCAACGTGGAAATCGGCTATCGCTGGCGGGCAGAAGATCCATCAGACGAGATTCGCTATCTGATCGAATTCGGCGTGGACGTGACAAAAACGATCTATACCCGCGCCAAGCTGGACGGCACCATGAGTGTCGATAACGGGAAAAAACTGGATGGCTCCGGTAATCCGACCACTACAAACAACTTCGACCTGGGCAAACTGGATCTGACAGTGGGCTACAAAGTTGCTCCTAACTGGGGAATAGAAGCATCGTATGTCCCGGCTCTCTACGGGCAGAACACCGCTGCCGGAGCAACCTATTCCCTGGCGCTGTATTTAAAGACCCCATAGGATACCGCCATGACTACTGTTACTGAAAACAAGTTCCGTCCGGGCCTTCAAGCGCAACTTGAGGCAACACACTCGGGCTGCACGAATTGCGGCGAGTGCGTAAGGGAGTGTGCATTCCTCAAAAAGTACGGCACACCAAAGGCCGTTGCCGGTAGTTTTGATGACAATAATCCTGCTTCCCTGGCGCGTGCATTCGAATGCAGTCTCTGCGGTCTATGCTCACTAACCTGCCCGGAGCAGCTTGATCTGGACGGACTGTTCCTGGAGATGCGTCGTGAGGCGGTTGACCGCGGTTTTGGGGATTACAAGGAACATACGCCGCTCGTAACCTATGAACGATTGGGCACGTCCAGTCGCTTTAGTCTGTATCAATTGCCGCAGGGATGTACGACGATCTTCTTCCCCGGCTGCTCCCTGTCCGGCACCCGTCCGGACGGTGTCAACAAGGTGTTTGCCGAACTGAATAAAGTTGATCCGAGTGTCGGCATCGTCTTTGACTGCTGCCTTAAGCCGTCACACACGCTGGGACGGGAACAGTACGTGAACGCCATGTTTGCGGAGATGAACGATTGGCTCGTGCAGCAGGGGGTAACGGAAGTTCTGGTGGCCTGTCCGAATTGTCAGGTGATGTTCGATACTCTCGGGCACGGTTTGAAGGTGCGGACGGTGTGGGAAGCGCTGGCCGAGTCCGGGTTACAGCCGGAAATAATTACCGGTTCGGTGACGGTCCATGATCCATGCGTGATTCGTAACTCGCAGCCGGTACACATGGCTGTCCGCGAATTGCTCAGTCGCCAGGGCTTGACCGTTGCGGAAATGCCCCATTCCGGCAGAAACACGGTCTGTTGCGGCAAGGGGGGAGCTGTTGACATGCTGAACCCTGATCTCGCTGCGTCGTGGGGCGCATTGCGCAGGAAAGAGGCGGACGGCAGGAGAATCATTACTTATTGCGCCGGGTGTGTCCAGGCATTAGGAGGGCATACGCCGACCAATCATCTGGTTGATGTGCTGTTTGCGCCTGAACAGACCCTGGCAGGAAAGAAAAAAGGGGCGGGCGCTCCTGTTACCTATCTGAACCGCCTGTTACTTAAAAGAGCATTTAAACGCAAGGAGGGATTTGTCGTGTCACGAGAACGAACATTTATTCCGGAACAGGGGGCGCAAAAGAAACGCTCCTGGAAACCGCTGGTATTTTTAGCACTGCTGGTAGCAGCAGTTGCCGGTGTACATTTGTCGGGAGCCGCGCAGTATCTTCAGCAGGAAAAACTGCAGGCACTGATTGGATCATACGGCGTACTGGCTCCGGCTATCTACATCCTGATCTATGCCCTTGCGCCGGTGCTGTTTTTGCCTGGCCTTCCGATCACCATTGTGGGTGGAATCGTCTTTGGACCGTTCTGGGGCGTGGTATACACCATAACCGGCGCAACTATCGGCGCGTCCCTGGCCTTTCTGGTGGCGAGGTATGGAGCCCGTGACTGGGTGGCGTCAAAACTGACCGGCCCGAAATGGGAAAAGCTGGATAGCGAGGTGGCCCAGCACGGCTGGAAAGTGGTGGCCTTCACCCGCCTGATTCCGGCGTTCCCGTTTAATCTGCTCAATTACGCGTTCGGCCTGACCAGGATATCTTTCATCCAATATGCGGTAACTTCATTTTTCTGCATGCTGCCGGCATGTATCGCCTTCATCGTGTTCTCCAGTTCATTGCTGGGACTGGTTACCGGAAAAGTATCGCCCACGGCACTGCTTGGCATCGCGCTGGTGGTGCTGGTGTCGCTGATTCCGGTGGTGTACCGGAAGTTCAAGGGACGGCAGGTGGCTGAGGCGGTAGCTGAATAGCAGCCGATTTCAGGAGGTTTTTTCATGAAGGTGCGTGACAGCGGCATGCCTGATGAGGAAATGTGGGAACGGTTCTTTGATCCGGCGGTTATTCTGACTTCATTCGGTCTTCATCATGGAGTGCACGATCTGGCAGAGTTCGGCTGCGGCTACGGAACCTTTACCCTGGCAGCAGCACGGTGTGCACGAGGAGTGGTTCATGCGTTCGATATAGAGCCTGATCTCGTGAGTATGGTTCAGGAAAAGTGCCGTTATGGCGACCTCAATAACGTACGGGCAACTGTGCGGGATTTCATCGGACGGGGTACAGGGCTGCTGGATAATTCCATAGATGCGGCGCTGTTGTTCAACATTCTGCACCATGAAGAGCCGGTCGTGCTGATGACTGAAGCCAGGCGCATCCTCAAGCCGGGCGGTGTGCTTGCTGTGATTCATTGGAACTACGACCCGTCCACGCCGCGAGGGCCGTCACTGGAGATCCGGCCGCGTCCCGAGCAATGTATCGAGTGGGGCAGACGTTCCGGTTTTGCCTTCGATAAACGTCAGCGGTATGATTTTCCCCCCTATCATTACGGGCTGAAATTTACCAAACCAAAAGAAACAGAGAAGATTACATGACGAACAATTCCACAATAGCCCTGATCATCCCGGCCCTGAACGAAGAACTCTCCCTGCCGGGAGTGCTCAGCAAGGTGCCGCACCAGATTACACGGGTTGTGGTGGTTGACAACGGCTCGACCGATGGAACGGCCCGGGTTGCTGCCGTGTATGGCGCAACGGTGGTTTCCGAACCGGTGGCCGGTTACGGCAGGGCATGCCTGGCCGGGTTGGCGGCATTGCGCACTGATCCGCCGGATATTGTCGCGTTTATCGATGCCGACGGCAGCGACGAGCTGGCGTGCCTGCCGGTACTGATCGCGCCGGTTGCTGCCGGGGAGCAGGACTTTGTGCTGGGGGAGCGGATTCCGTCCACACGGAAAGCGCTCAGTTTTCAGCAACGCTTTGGGCATCTGCTGGCCACCGGCTTGATCAGGCTGTTCTGGAAACATCGCTACCGTGACCTGGGCCCGATGCGGGTAATCAGGTGGGATGCCTTGGAACGCTTGGCCATGACCGACCAGGACTTCGGCTGGACCGTGGAAATGCAGGTGCGGGCGATCAGACAGCGCCTGAACATTCAGGAACTACCGGTTCCATATTATCAACGAAGCGCGGGAAAATCGAAAATCAGCCGGACAATCTCCGGAACTTTCAAGGCCGGGAGCACGATTCTGTGGGTTATCGGCCGGGAGCTGGCACACGAGCTGCGCCGGGTCAAACATCAAACAGCAGCGCCCGGCAGCAAAATCGCCGCCGGAGCTGCGTCAATACAGACATAATCGGGGAGAATATCATAATGAAAATCACACAGTTACTATTGATAATAGCGCTTGCGGCAGTAGCAATCATGCCCTTTGCCACGGTATCCAATGCCGCGGACCTTGGCCTGATCGATGCCGCTTCATTGAAGGGCAATACGGCAAAATATGTCATCCTTGACGGCCGCCCCAAGGCCGACTGGGAGGCAGGACACATTCCGGGAGCCATCCAGTTTTTCTGGGACAGCTATACCCGGACCGACGCCAACGGGGTAAAGTACAGTTCCTTCCCGCCGCAGGAACTGGCTGCGGCGCTGGCCGCGTTGGGAATTGATGAAAAAACTCCGCTGGTGGTGTACGGTGACGCCGATAAAAGCTGGGGGAGCGAAGGCTATGATGTCTGGCTGTTTTCCTGGCTCGGGCACAAGGGACCGATCCGGCTGCTGAACGGCGGCATTCAGGCCTGGCGCAACCAGAACCTGCCTCTGGTTAAAGGTGCGGAAAAGCCTGTAGCCAGGAAGGCTCGCTATCGGGTTGATCTCAAGTCAAAATACATCGTTTCCACGGAAGATGTGCAGCGTGCCAACGGGGCATATACGCTTGTCGATGTCCGCTCGACGTTTGAGTGGTTCAAGGGGAGAATTCCCGGTGCCGTTCATATCCCGTGGGAGGATTTCCATACCGGAAAAGACCATCACCCCCTGTCTGCGGCAGAGCTGAAAAAGCTGCTTGCCAAACATGATGTGGATACCAGCAAGCCGGTGGTCTACTACTGCCTCGGCGGGGTTCGTTCCGCCTATGCCTGGACCGTCCACCAACTGGCGGGACTGCCCGATGCCCGCAACTATAAAGGGAGCTGGGCCGCGTGGGAAAAGCGTGCGGGGCAGTGAGGCATTTTTTAGCCTCGTGATTACCTCATGATTACTTCGCGATTTCAAGACGTTAAAATCTTGAGAAATCTTGAAGTAATCTTGAGGCTGAAAACAGGTTTTTGATCTGGTAATTCATCCGATAAAGCAGGAAAACAACGCAACATGAGAACTCAGCAAGTCTTACATATTCTGGTGACGTTTGTACTTCTTCTGCTCTTGTCAGCCGTATTCTGCCACGCCGCCACCGGCAAAAAGAAACTGCTGTTGTTTGCCAAGAATCCGGCTACCTGGGCTATTGTCAAGAACGGCGGCAGCGGAAAGCTGGTGTATCACGAAGCGTCCGGGGTTTTCACTCTGACGGCCAGCGGGTTGCAGCCCCGCTCGTCCTATGCGCTGGTCAGGTATGCGGACGCTCCGCCGCAGGGGGAAATCCTGGTCAGGGGGACGAGTGATGCGCATGGCAGGCTGGAACTGCACGGCGTCTGGCGCAACTGGACCCGGAAATTCTGGCTGGTAGCGGGCGAAGATGTGGCGGGAAACGCGGGAGAGACCGGCACGTTGCGTGCGTGGCGGCCGGAGAGATATCTGTTTGAAGAAAAACCGCTCGGCATTCCCTGTAATTGCCCCGAGCCGGAGGAACCATAGTAATGACCGGATTGTTTCGAAATAAAGTCGCAGCCGTGGATGGCAGTTTTACAACCTTCAGCCGGTTGGAGACGCTCCAGGTGAATCTGGGGGATCTCTGCAATCTGAGTTGCGCCCACTGCCATCATCATGCGTCACCACATGGCATACGGATCATGGGGCGTCCGGTCATGGACCGGATTGTTCAGTTCCTGTCGCGGCATCCTGGTCTGACACTGGATATAACTGGCGGCTGTCCCGAGATGAATCCGGATTTTCGCCACTTCATCGAGGCCACTGCGGGGCTTTCAGCTCGTCGTATCGTGCGCAGTAACCTGGCTATCGCTCTTGAACTGGGGATGGAATGGCTGCCTGATTTCTACCGGGAACAGGGGCTGGTGGTGATGGCGTCGCTCCCCTGCTACGAATCGGAAAATGTGGAAAAACAGCGGGGTGACGGTGTCTTTAACCGGAGTATCGAGGCGCTGCGCCGCCTCAATAAACAAGGGTACGGGCGTAATCTGGAGCTGCATCTTGTCCATAACCCGGGCAATGGCTCGGTATCCGGATCACGCGACATGCTGGAACAGCATTACCGCAAAGAACTGCTCCAAAATTTCGGTATCAGTTTCAATACCCTGCACTGCATGAACAATACCCCTATTGGGCGCTTTCGGGATCAACTGGAACGTAAAGGGACCTATCAGCGCTATATCGAGCATCTGGCGGAAAAATTCAACCCGCAGGCAACCGGGCAGATCATGTGCCGGACACTGGTTAGCGTTGGCTGGGACGGGGGGGTGTACAACTGCGACTTCAATCTGGCCGCGGGTTTGCCGCTGATGCGCGGGGACGGTTCACGTGTTACGATCGACCATATTGACGAGGTGATTGTTACTGGCAGCGCCATTCTCATGGCTGAACACTGCTTCAGCTGTACCGCCGGGCAGGGGTCCGGGTGCGGCGGTACGGTAGTGGAATCAAGCACCACGGCATCCGTGCCAGCACAGCACCATGATCAGAGTGTGGGTACATGCTCTCGACTCTGATACCGCTTCTCACCGCTCTTCATTTTGCTGCACTGCTGAGTCTCTGTCTGTATGGAATACACCGGCTCTGGTTGATTCGCTGTCTGTATGTGCCGAAAGGCAATGATACGGTACGTCCTGCCGCTTTCGCCGTACCGGAAGAGTTTCCTCTGGTTACGGTACAGCTGCCGCTCTACAACGAACGCTTTGTGGCACAGCGCCTGCTTGACGCTGCCGCCCGCCTCGACTGGCCCAGCGAACGGCTCGAAATACAGGTGCTGGATGATTCAGACGATGATACGTGCAGTTTGGTTGACGAGCGTATTAGCTGGTGGCAGCAGCAGGGTGTGGTCATCACCGTGGTGAGACGGCCTCATCGCAACGGATACAAGGCCGGGGCACTTGCCAACGGTCTCACAACGGCACGCGGAGATTTTATTGCCGTGTTTGATGCGGACTTTATTCCGCCACCAGATTTTCTCCAAGGCACCATACCGTGGCTGAGAGACAAGGAAGTAGGCATGGTCCAGACCCGCTGGAGTTTCTGCAATGCAGATCATTCCTGGTTTACCGGCATTCAGTCACTCCTGCTCGGGCCGCATTTCAGCATTGAACACCGGGTGCGGTACCAACAGGGGTGGTTCTTTAACTTCAACGGTACTGCTGGCGTCTGGCGCAGATCTGCCATTGAATCGGCAGGCGGCTGGCAGGCCGATACGGTTACCGAAGATCTTGACCTAAGCTACCGTGCGCAGTTAGCCGGGTGGCGCTTTGTCTATCGAGAAGAGTGCCACGTGCCCTCTGAACTGCCGGTAACGCTGGCGGCTCTCCGGAGCCAGCAACAGCGTTGGGCAAAAGGGTCCATCCAGACCGCACGTAAAATTCTGCCCCGTCTGCTCGCGGCGCGTCTGCCGGTGGCGGTCAAAATCGAGGCAGTCGCCCACCTGATGGCCAATTTCTACTGGCTGCTGGGAATGATTGTCATGCTGACCCTCTATCCTGCCGTAACCTGGCGTGTCGGCATCGGCCTGCATCAGATGCTGCGAATCGATTTACCGCTGTTTCTGGCTACGAGCGGGGCAATCATGAGTTACTTCCTGCTCTATTCCATCAGGAGCGGTTCACCGAAATTCGGCCACGTCCTTCTGCTCCCGGCGTTAACCATCGGCATGGCTCCCAGTATCTCTCTGTCAGTTCTGAAGGGGCTGTTCCGCTCCGGCGGTGAATTCGAACGGACACCAAAATTCGGCGTGCAGGGGCGTGAACGGATTCCGGGGCTGGCTTTCCTGTATCATCAGAAAAACCTTCCGTATATAGTCATGAACAGCCTGCTGTTCCTCTACTGCCTGCTGCCGCTTCTGTTTGCCTGGCAGCGGGAAACGTGGTTTGCCGTGCCGCTGTTTCTGCTTTTTCCGTTCGGTTTCGCCCTTGTATTAGTCAAAGACGTCAGGGAATCATTACTTTCCATGCATGCGAGTTGACAAATATGGAAATCATCCCCCACAGCAATGCTGTTGCTCTCTTTGTCAGACACCCGGTGCCCGGCCGGGTCAAGACCCGGCTGGCTCGTGACCTGGGGAATGAGAACGCCTGTAATCTCTATCTGGCGATGGTTAAAGATATTCTGGGCAGTATCACCGCACTCAACCTGCCGCTGTACCTGTTTCACGACGGCAAAGATTCCAATGGACTGCCGGAAGAATGGACTACCGCAGCGAGCGCCGTCATTGCTCAGCAGGGCGATTCGCTTGGTGCGCGGATGGCTGGTGCATTTGAGCAGCTCTTTTCAAACTGTATCGAACGTGTTGCCCTGCTTGGCAGCGACATTCCCGGTCTTGACGCGGAACTGCTGGCAGCAGCGTTCCACGCGCTTGAACAAGACGACAGTGCCATAGTGCCCGCAGTTGATGGCGGTTATTGCCTCATTGCCCTCCAGAGGAAAACGTACGATCGACGGATTTTCCAGGATATCGAGTGGAGTACCGCCAGTGTGCTGAAGAGCACACTGGAAAAAATCGAGCAGTGCGGTTTGCGGGTCACCATGCTTGCAGCCAGGCAGGATGTTGATACCCGTGACGATCTTGAAGCGTACTGCTGCAAGCCGTCGAAAACGGCGCATGCGACTAATCAATGGCTGTCAAACGCCGGGTACTTTTTTATAGAGAACGCCCACTGATCCGATGACCCCCACTTTATATTCGATGCATTGAGAAAAAAGCAGTGCATGCAAGGTACATTAATGCGCGTCCTCCTTACCCGTCCGCAAAAAACATTGTTGAACTATCGCGTTCCCGATCTTGGCCTTGGCTATCTCGCTACCGGATTGCGTCTGGCTGCACATGATCCGGTTGTGCTGGTGGCTGATTCCCGGGGATGGAAGCAGGAACTGGTAGTGTCGGCGATTCGATCCGGCTCGGTTGACGCTATCGGTATGAAGGTTATAACCGCAGACCTTGGCGCCTGCCGCGAGCTGCATCGTGTGGTGACTCAGGAGTTTCCGAATCTACCGGTTGTCCTTGGCGGCCCCCATGTCTGCGGCGCGAAGGAAGCGGTCTTCGACCAGTTTCCCGGTCTTGACTATGCATTTCTTGGCGAAGCGGACCGCAGTTTTCCGCAGTTTATCTCCCTGTTGCAAGATCATGCCGGTAAACCTCCGGTTGAAGCGTTTCGAACAATTCCCGGCCTTATGTGGCGTGATAACGGGAAAATACTGAGTAACCCGCCGGACGTTATTGAAGATCTTGACGCTCTCGGCTGGCCCGCCTGGGATCTACTTGACCCGGAATCGATGCATATTCCGTTTAACCTCTTCTACTCCAAACGTCATCCGATTGTCGGTATTTCAACCGCTCGCGGGTGTACTTCGTACTGTACCTTCTGTGCCATTCACCTGATTGAGGGGCGTCGCTATCGTGCCCGTTCCGCCGAACACGTGCTCGACGAAATGGAGCTGCTGGTGCGCAGGCATGGGATACGGGAAATCCAACTGCTGGACAGCAACTGCGTTCAGGATAAAGCCCGCATGATCAGTATCTGCAAGGGAATTATCGAACGTAAACTGAATATTGCCTGGAGTTGTCCGAACGGCATCAAGGCAGGCAGTGTCGATGAAGAACTTGCGGAATGGATGGGCAGAAGCGGGTGCCACTTTGTGTTTTTGGGCGTCGAGTCCGGAAGTCCCCGGATTCAAAAGTTGATTCGCAAAGGGCTTAATCTGGCGCAGCTGCCAGAGAAAATTGCGATTCTGAAACGCAATGGTATCAATGTCGGTGGATTCTTCATGATCGGCTTCCCGGGAGAAACACGGGAAGATATTGCACGGACGGAGCGTCTGGCCCTGTCGCTGGACATCGATGTTGCGGCGTTTTCGGTGCTCGTCCCGTTGCCGGGATCGGATATCTTTGCCGGATTGAGCCCCGATGTTGCCAGTCAGTTTACGGACTGTGTCTTCCAGAATGCCGTGAACCACCTTGCCGAAGTTCCGCCGCAGGAACTGCACGCCATTGCCGCCAGGACATTCATGCGCCTGAGTTTCAAACCGTCCCGTGCCCTGTTTTTCCTCAAAAATCTTAACTCCCTGTACAAATGGGCGCATCTTGGCGCTTCGTGTGGGCGTCATCTACGCAATATATCCAGAGCACAAAAACTGTCATGAAACTCCTGTTTCTTTCCTTTGACTATCTAACCCAACCGCTGGGGATCGCCACGCTTGCTGCGGAACTGCAATTGGCCGGGCATCAGGCAGAAGTGGCTGCTCTCGGCGATCATGTGCGCCAGGATAAACTGCTGCGTGACTTCGGGCCGACGATTCTCTGTCTTTCACTGATCACCGGCCAACACCCCCTGTTTCTCGAACGGGCACGCCAGATCAAGGCCGCGCATCCGCACCTGCTTGTGCTGGCCGGGGGGCCGCATCCGACCTTTTATCCGGAGTGTATTGATGATCCCTGTCTTGATGCCATCTGCCGGGGAGAGGGGGATGTTGCCTTGCCTGCTCTGGTTGATACGGTGGAGCGCAACGGCCGTCTGCCTGAATCCCTTGCCAACTGGTGGATCAAACGGCCGGATGGTACGGTGTCCCGCAGTGAGGTGGCTCAGCTGATTGATGAGCTTGATCGGCTTCCCTTTCCGGATCGAAGTCTTTTTGATCGGGCGCGGCCAGGCGCACGGCCGGTTACCGCGTTTGTCATGACGTCGCGTGGTTGCCCCTTCAATTGCAGTTACTGCTTTAACCATGCGTACCGGGATCTGTATCATGGGCAGGGAAGGATGTGTCGCAGGCGGTCTGTTGAGAATGTGGTCGAGGAAATTGCGCAGCTACTAAAACAGTACCCGCTGCAGATGGTGGTGTTTCAAGATGATACGTTCAACCTTGATAAACAGTGGCTATTGGAGTTTGCGGAGCGCTACCCGAAGGAAATCGGTTTGCCGTTTCACTGTCACCTGCGGGCCGATCTGCTGGATGGAAAAACTGCTCATTTGTTGCGCACTGCCGGGTGCCTATCTGTCAAACTCGGCCTTGAGTCCGGGCGTGAAAGCGTTCGGAATGACATACTGAAGCGGGGCATGACGCTGGAGCAATTCGAAACTGCATGCGCCTTGTTGCACCGGAACGGCATCCGCTTTGCCACGGAAAACATTCTCGGCATACCCGGAACATCGATCAATGATGACCTCTGTACCTATGCGGTCAATCGGCGTGTCAGGCCGCAGCATACCTTTGCTTCCCTCATGCAGGTGTATCCGAGAACCGGGATTGCCGCCTATGCCCTTCAGAACGGTTTTGCCACGACACCGGTTACCGACTTTCCGGCCACATTTTATGAAGATTCGGCCATCAGCATCACCGATAAGGAAAAACGGGGCAGGCTTAGGGCTGTTTTTGCCCTTGGAGTGAGTCTCAATCTTCCCGTTGCGGTAATCCGGCTGCTGCTGATGCTTCCGCTCAGGAAAATGTTCGAGTTCATTGACCGGCTCTGGAAAGGGTATTGCCTGAGGTTCCGGATCTACCCATACCGACAGAGCCTGGGGAGTTTTATTGCGGATGTGCGGACGTATCTTGCCGGGAAGTACTACTAAGCAGCTTTCCGAGGACGTATGCCGTCACCGGAGCCAGGAAGACCGCAGCCGTCACCAGTGGATTTTCGTTCCACTGTCCCAGAATAAAATATGGAATCTGCACCTGGTACGTCAGGAACACTACCCAGCAGAGGATCAGCCCCGCCGGTCCGGCGCAGAACGGCAGGAACACTGCCAGGCTGAGGGCGTACCACGGTTGCAGGGTCGGCGTGAGGAGGAGCAGCGCCATGGCCGTTGCATAGCAGGCTGCCAGCGCCTGACGGGCTTGTGAGAGCGGAGACCCGGAGCGATTGATGTTGCAGACAAAGCGGATCAGAATTACGGCCACGGCCAGCAGGAAGGCGGCGGACAGGATCAGGCGGGCGGTTGTCCCTGAACCGGTCAGAGTGCGCAGTGCGGTGAAGGCGAACCCGGCAAATTCCCAGTTGCGTGCATAGGTGTCCAGACTGGCGAACATGTTGGCCAGATGCGGCAGAAACGGTACCATCAGCACTGCCAGTGATGTGGCAAAACCGGCGATGAAATAGCGCCGCCGCCCCACAGGCACCAGCAGAAACAGCAGCGGCGCCAGGATGAACGGAAACAGCTTAACCAGTCCGGCAGCGGCCAGCAGAGCTCCGGACATCACGAACTGCCACCGTTTGACAGTGCTTTCCCGTCCCGCCACCAGCAGACAGAGCGCTCCTATCAGCATAGTCAATCCCGCGCCGTCCACATGACCTGATCCTGCAATCTCCAGCACCGGCAACGGGTTCCAGGCGTAGATCGCCGCCCTCCACATCGGCATTTCCAGGCGTTTCAGCAGCACGATCAGCAATGCGCATAATCCCATATCAAGCAGCACCAGTAGAAACTTGAGGCCGGTGATAATGCCGCCAAAAGCGGCCCCTCCGGCAAAAACCACTTGAGCGGCTGGGGGGTAGATGGTGACATACTCCGGGTGATTGATGCGTGAGTGGATGGCTGCCAGTCCGGGTGGCGGAGTGATGGTGGAGGGCGCGGCAGTGTAGGGATTACTTCCATGCAGCAGCGTCCAGCCATCCCACAGGTAGCGGTTGATGTCATCGGACAATTGCGGCGGGCTGAACAGGAACATGATGCGCAGCAGCAGAGCTACGGTCAAAATGGTGACGGGTGACACGGTGATTTTGCAATGCTCACCGAAATAGAGCAAACCAGCAAGCAGCAGCGTCATGGTTGCGGTAACGCCAACCAGCAGTGGTATGGTCAGGCGAAGCTCCGGCTGAAGTGCAAGAATGGCACAGGCGGAGATCAGGGAGAAAAGAATTATCCCGGTTATACTGCGTGCTGAGCCATCTGTTTTTGTTGAATTACACGAGTTGATGGCCATGATGACGAGCTTTTGCCTCACTGAATTCTGATGCAGCCCATAGTGCCACAAATTTCTCAAATAGCATAACAACTCGTCTCAATATACAAACGGAATCAGTTGCCTCACGTGCTTCCGGTATGCAGCATAAGCCGGGGATTTCTCCATAAACAGCCGTTCATCAAAAGGAGCAGACCTGCCTGAACAACGATGTACCATTCACCGTGCGTGTCTTTCCAAGTGTTTTTGTTGTCACGATGACCTCCTTTGTCTGTTATAAATACAAAACTGATAGATATTATATTTTTTTTCAGACAGGAAGACAAACCGTCCGCATACGCCATTTGAAGACACTTGAGTATAAACGCTTCGGCGTCAAACTAAACCAGCGGAGGTAAAACCATGAGCGATTCACCAAATTATCAGGCAGAAACCCTGGCTCTGCACGCGGGACAGAAACCGGACCCAACCACCAATTCACAATTAACCCCGGAAGAGCAGATCTCCACCGGTGTAACGCCTGACATTATCCGGTTATCAGTAGGCACTTAGAACGTTGATGACATTATTGCCGATCTGGAGCAGGCGCTGGCGCTGGTTTGATATTTTGAGAGGTGGTTTATGCAGATTAGCAAGAATATCCTGGTAAAAGGTTTTGTTCAGGGGGTCTCATATCGTAAGCAAACGCAAAGAGTTGCCGTAAAGCTTGGAGTCAACGGCTGGGTTCGCAACCTTGATAATGGCAATGTCGGAGAGTGCCTGGAAGGAGATGAAAATGCTGTTGATGACTTGATCGCCTGGTGCGCGTTTGGACCCAATAAAGCAAAGGTTGACGAAGTGAAGATTCTTTATTACCGGTTCAAGACATCTTTCTCTGATTTTAGAATTCTAGATGATCGACACGCAGGAATTTAGTAGCTCGCATTTAATATATATAAAATTTGTAGTTTTTGTATAAATATACTTGACATGGATTGTTGTCTTTTGATAGAGTATCAAAAAAACAAGGCTGACCAGAAAAACTGGAGGCCAGGCAGGAATGGGTTTAATCCCACTTCCTGCCTGGCCTTTTTTGTTTTCTGACTGGAGGAAAATATGGGCATCGTACTGGTTGGCGGAATGGACAGATTGGGAGAGCAATATCATGCGGAAGCAAAGCGCCATGGCATAGATATTCAGATATTCAGTCAGGATGAACAGGGTATCAGCGCAAAGATCAAAGGTTCTGACGGTGTCGTGATCTTCACCAACAAGGTGTCGCATCAGGCCCGCAACAGAGCATTCAAAACGGCAAAGAACGAAGGTATCCCGGTTTTGATGCACCATTCCTGCGGAGTATGCAGTCTGGGCGAATGCCTGAACTGCCTTGAGATTATCGGACGCAAAGTATTCACTGCCGATAAAGCCAACTGCAAGTCGAGGAGCATTCAATAAAATGGCACAAAAAACAACTACAAAACTTGATGAAGTCGCGGCGCGTTACCCGGACGTACCCCGCTTGATCATCCTCAAAACCGATGTGCAGCGGCGTGGGGTTTTCTACAGCGATGCGGCGATCGGGATCCTGGACGAACGGCTGCATCAGACCACCGGCACCCATATCTTCGGCTCGCGCGACGGCGCCCTTACGCTCCGTCCGGAATCGCTGCTGCTGCGGGACGGCTCCTCGATCATCACGACACCAACACCGCCGGAGGAGGCCCCTTATACCGTTGATTTAAAGGATGGAAAACCGTGGCTCTTTGATGATGGGGTAGCGCTGGAAGCTGTTGACTACTGGCCGGCACCCGACTTCTACTCCAAAACCAGCAGCTCCGGAGTGCCGATGAAGAGCATTGTCAGTGCCCGGCCACAGCGGCTCAACATCTTTCCCTACCGCTACTGCACCTTCTGGAACAACAACAAGGGGTGCGCCTTCTGCGATATCGTTTCGCAGCTCAAAAAGGGGGGCAAAGAGCTGAACATCCCGGCGAAGCTCGATCCGCGTGAGGTGGGTGAGGTTGTTGGTGAAGCGCTGAAAGAGCCGGGGCGGTTCTCGGCGGTCTTTCTGACCTCCGGCTCTATCGTCAGCGGGACCGAGCCGTTTGATGACGAGATTGATTACTACATCCAGATTTTGCAGGAGGTGGGGAAGCATTTCAAGGCGAGCAAGTTTCCGAGCCAGATCATCGGCACCGCCTTTACCAAAAAACAGCTGCAGCGACTCTACAAAGAAACCGGATTGATGAGCTATACCTCCGATATCGAGGTGTTAAACGAGGAACTGTTTGGTAAGCTCTGCCCCGGCAAGGCGGAGTGGATCGGCTATCGGGAGTGGAAAAAACGGCTGGTTGAAGCGGTGGATGTTTTTGGTCCCGGCCGCGTCAATACCGGGTTGGTGGCGGGAATAGAGCTGACAAAACCGTACGGTTTTGCGGCAGAAAACGAAGCTCTGGAACATACACTTGCCGAGGCGGAAGATCTGGCGAAACAGGGTGTCAGTACGGTTTTTATTGTCTGGTCGCCGCGTCCCGACACGCCTCTGGGTGACCAGAAAAATGCCTCACTTG
>Ga0209430_1001631_pt1 | contig 16163 bp, 16 predicted proteins | sample BarGraIncub1133A_FD_184504 | JGI IMG/M metagenome (GOLD analysis project Ga0209430, IMG submission 184504) | Arctic peat soil microbial communities from Barrow, Alaska - Barrow Graham LP Incubations 11-33A (SPAdes) (version 2) | ecosystem: Environmental > Terrestrial > Soil > Wetlands > Peat... | reverse complement strand
TCATCGTCTCCTCAAGCGGTGTTTCGGGGTCGGGTCGATGCGAATAGAAAATATCGACATATTCGAGTCCCATCCTTTTTAAACTCTGATCGAGACTTGAAAGTAAGTACTTGCGCGAACCCCATTCACCGTAAGGACCTGGCCACATCAGGTAACCAGCCTTGGTTGAAATAATCAGTTCATCTCTGAAAGGGAGAAAATCTTGTTTGAAGATGACCCCAAAATTCTCTTCTGCCGATCCGGGAGGCGGACCATAGTTATTTGCCAGATCGAAATGGGTAATACCCTGATCAAAAGCATATCGCAACATGGCACGACCGTTCTCCAAAACATCAACTCCGCCAAAGTTATGCCACAATCCCAAAGAGATTTCGGGTAATTTTAGGCCGCTTCGTCCACAGCGCCTGTAGTCCATCTTATCGTCATACCGATCATTTGCAGGAATATAGCTCATATATTTATAATTTAAATTTCAAATTTGATGTAAATATAGAAAAAACAGGTTGTTACTTCCTGTTAATTGGCAAAGAATGGAAATAAAACCTGGATATTCTCCTTATTCAGCCTGGTTCCATACTCCGAATCTTCAAAACCCTCTGCATACTTTATTTTCGATCCCTTTTCGGCTCCGTAAAGTGCGATTAGTTTATCGCGATACTTATTGGCGATCTGTTCGGCCTCAGCCCTCCTGTATTTGGCCATCCATTCCCTGCGTTCGGCCTTTCCTTTCGGGACCTGATCCAATATACCATTATTCCATGGCAACCATTCATATACCTGGGAAACATGACAGTCGTACATATCGATCTTCTTTTCAATTGTTTCGTCAATTCCAACAACCACATCCGGATCGAACAACGTAGGTTTCGTAAAATTGTCTGAAGTGAAAAGGAAAACAGGATTTGTTTTGAGAATTGGTGTTTCGTGGCAAATATTGGGAACCGTCACCATGTATGCCGCATCAAGTACCAGTTGCGAGGTATTACGATGATCGGGATGGTAATCATTCGACCGGTGGGTTATTACAATATCAGCGCGAAATTCACGGATCAAACGGATGATCTTTCTCCGGTTTTCGAGCGTTGGCATCAGTTCACCATCATGATTATCAAGAAGCTGATATTCGACTCCCAATATATCACCGGACTTCTTTGCCTCTTGCAGTCTTCTCCTCATTAGTTCACCACCACCCATGGTCTGGTGACCGGCATCTCCATTCGTGACAGAAACCAATTTTACTTTATGACCCGCGGCAATATAAAGCGCTGCGGTTCCACACGATTCCTCTGCATCATCAGGATGCGCGCCAATGATTAGTACATGTAATTCCCTTGGATTTTGTGAAAATGAAGTTCCACATAAAAAAAATATTTCAATTAAAATCAAGCTAATTACTTTCATAATTTTTATTTTTTGTTCAAAATAGCAAATTGAGAATAAAATATCGGATGACCTGCAAAAGATTTCTGAAAGATACAAAAGATTTGATTTTTGTTATTATTCCTAAGGTAAATAGTCAATTTCGGAAATTGCGGAACAATTATTTCTATATTTGTTCACTCCAAAAAACGAGTAACCAAACAAATCATTAACAAAAACTTTTTTGAATAATGGAACAAAAAACTAACAGCAACCTAAGACTGGGCATGACGTTTATGGCGTCAATCTTCTTTATTTTTGGGTTTATCACGAACTTTAACATCGCCATGAAGGATCAGGTGCAATTGGCATTTGCGCTGACAAACTTCGAGGCTCAGTTGGTAAACTTCTCATTTTTTATCGCATATGGGATTTTCAGCTTTCTTTGCGGATACATCATTAAAAAAATCGGTTACAAACGTGGCGTAATTGTTGGACTGGCATTGGTTGCAATTGGGAGCTATATGTTCTTTCCGGCAATAGCGGCACTTTCGTATCCACTGTTTTTACTTGCTGTTTTTGTAATGGCAACTGGCGTTGTCTTTCTTCAGACAGCTGCTAATCCATACGTCGTCGCTCTTGGGCCACAGGAGACAGCTCCTTCCCGCCTGAATCTCACACAGGCTTTAAATGCTGTTGCTTCAACAATAGCCCCTTTCCTTGCCGGTATTTTAGTGCTGGCTCCCGCTGTTTTAGCCATTGACAGCAAAATGGCCGCCGGTATATCGTATGCCGAAGCAGCCAAAGAAGCCGCCATCTTCGTACAAATGCCGTTTGTTATAATCGGTTCAGTAGTTTTATTGATCGCGATCGGAATCGCATTTATCAAACTCCCGGTAATCATTGGCGATCATACAATTTCGTCAAATTCAGTATTTAAAAAACCACAGGTATGGTTAGGTGCAATAGGTATTTTCTGCTATGTAGGTGCTGAAGTCGGAACGGCTTCACAAATTGCGCCCTACCTGAAAGAGAGCGGATTTGCAACCGATGTGGCCGTGAAACTTTCGGCTATCTATTGGGGCGGAGGGATGATTGGCCGTTTTTTCGGTTCAATTTTGCTCGGAGTTCTTCCTTCAGCTAAAAAATATCAATATTCGATTATTGTGATGATTTTTGCATTCTTTGTCGGGTGGTTTATTACCTCTGCCAATATTATAGATGGCCATTTTATATTTGATTCACAGCTGGTAAATGGATTCATTTTCCTTGGTATTGCAATAGTTAACTTCTTTCTTATGCTGCTTGGAAAAGGCAAAGCAAATGTTGCTCTTGGAATATTCGGAACAGTGAATATGCTTCTTATCTTTGCAGCTGTAATGTTACCTGCGACAATCGGAATGTGGTGCCTGCTTTCAATCGGATTCTTTAATTCAATCATGTTTCCGAATATTTTCTCATTGGGCGTGAGAGACCTGGATCCTTCCGAAATGCCTGTGGCATCTGGCATAATCAATACATTGATTGTCGGAGGTGCAGTTGTTCCTTTATTAATAGGCGGACTTACGGACGCATTCAGCGCACGTTGGGCATTGTTGATTCCAATACTTTGCTATTCTTACATCGCTTTTTTTGCGTTGAAAGGGAGCAAAATACGCTAATTCAATCCTGAGAATTCAATAAATAATATTACTAATATTCAAAATTTTAAAAATGAGACAAGTAGCAATTGGAATTGATATCGGCGGCACAAATACTGCGATTGGGGTAGTTGACCTGGAAGGCAACATATTGTATGAAAAAAAACCTCAGCTTCCAACTCCCCAAAAAAGGGAAAATCCAAATATGACGGTTGCTGTTTCTGACGAGCTAATTGTAAAATATATTGCAAGTCTAACTGCAGAAATAAAAACCGCCATTGAAACGATCAAACAGATCAATCCTGAAATTGAAGTAGCAGGCATCGGTATCGGCGCTCCCAATGCAAATTATTACAGCGGAACAATTGAAAATGCGGCAAATCTTCCCTTTGTCGGTGTTATCAATTTTACGGAACTGATCCATAAAAACTTTCCGGGCATCAAACATGTTAAACTTACAAATGATGCCAATGCTGCCGCTTTGGGAGAAATGATCTACGGTGGTGCGAAAGGGATGAAAAACTTCGTAATGATCACTTTAGGAACAGGTCTTGGAAGTGGAATTATCACCGCCGGCGACCTTGTTTATGGCGCTGACGGTTTTGCAGGAGAAGTTGGTCATACCACCCTTGTTCCGGAAGGAAGATTATGTGGATGTGGCGGTTACGGACATCTTGAAGCTTATTGCTCTGCAACCGGCATCAAAAGAACCGTTTATGAACTGCTGGCTCAATACAATGCAACCGAAAGTGAATTGTCCAAAGTTCCGTATTCTGAAATGACGGCAAAAATCGTTTATGATGCAGCCCAAAATGGCGACCCGATTGCAAAAGAGGTATTCAAGAAAACCGGAGAATTGCTGGGTCGTTCATTGGCCGATACGGTACATTACCTGAGTCCCGAAGCAATCTTCCTTTTTGGAGGTGCTGCTGCAGCCGGCGATTATATCTTCAAACCAACAAAAGAGAGCATGGAAAAACATCTGCTCCCTACATTTCGCAACAAAGTGAAAATCCTCCCTTCAAAAATGAAAGAGGGCTCAGTTGCTATTGTTGGAGCCAGTGCATTGGTATGGAAAGAAATAGAGAAAAGTAATCCAATTCCTCTTTCTTAAAAAATTAAATTCATATTTGAATATAACCCTCAATCAATTATCTTTGGTTGAGGGTTTTTTATAGCTGTATGCGTTTCATACTGGAATATTTGAAAGACATTATCAATATAAGGTGAAAGGTCAATCATTTGGAAGCGAACCTAAATTCACTTTAACCGTTTAAATGATTTAGGAAAACTTTAAAACTTGAAACAATGAAAAGAGTGATATTAGTGCGACATGCAAAAAGCGTTTCACACGGTTACGATCAGGACTACGATCGGCCTTTGGCAGAAAGAGGTGAAGAGGATGCTCAAAAAATCAGCCTCGAACTTCAGAAAATGAATATTCACCCCGATCTGATCATCGCCAGTCCGGCTGTGCGCACAAGTCAGACCGCATGGATTTTTGCCGACACACTGGGATGCGATAAGAAATCAATCCGATTCGAAAAGAAACTCTATAGCGGTAAAACTTCCGAAAACTTCCTGGCAATGCTTCAGGAACTGGAGGACGAAAAAGAGACCGTCATCGTATTCGGGCACAACCCTACCGTCTATTACTATATGAACTATCTGTTGCGCGATTTCAACGACGATGTCCCCACCTGCTCAACGGTCGGAATCGATTTTGATGTTGACAGCTGGAGTAAATTAAAAGATCATCAGGGGAAAATGGCTTTCCGATTGATCCCGGATATGTTTACAAAATGAAAAGAGGGAGTGAAGGAGAGACTAAGAGAACGAGAAGAAAGAAGAAACCTTAAAAAATAAATAAAATGAGAATACGGACGCACAACGAATTAGATGTTTACAAGATTGCATTTAAATCAGCAATGGAAATATTCGAAATATCAAAAAATTTCCAGTTGAAGAAAAGTATTCATTAACCGACCAAATAAGAAGATCCTCCAGATCCGTAAGTGCCAACCTAGCTGAAGTATTCAGAAAAAGAAAATATCCTAAGGCATTTGTGTCAAAACTGTCAGACTCTGAAGGTGAAGCGGCAGAAACCCAGGTATGGCTTGACTTTGCTTTGTGCTGCCAATATATTGATGCACCAGTTCATAAAATCTTAATTGAAAACTACGATCAAGTCATTGGAAAATTAGTAAACATGTCCCTACATCCTGAAAACTGGACTTTTTGATCTCTCTCTATCTCTCTATCTCCTTGTCATGATTTGGATCACCAATTAAACTTAACAGTTTGTTTTACATCTGGATGCAAACTTAAAGCAACCGGACAGGTTTTGGTTACCGCCTCGAAAATCGTTTTATCCTTCTCAGAAAAACCATTTTTAGGGAAAGTAAACTCGACAATGATTTCGCCAATCCGCCTTGGATCGCTGGACATTATCTTCGTTGTTTCAATGATTGTACCAACAAGGTCAAGCCCTTTATCCCTTGCTTTAATTCCTATAATTGTCATCATGCAATCGCTTAAAGCGGTGGCCACCAAATCGGTAGGTGAAAATGCCTCACCCTTCCCCTGATTATCCACCGGAGCATCGGTGATCAGTTTCTGACCTGAGCGAAGGTGCTCATTATCTGTTCGAAGTTCTCCAAGATATATTGTACGCGAAGTTGCCATATTTTTGAAATTTATTCCGCAAGGTAATAAAAACTGATTACTCTTTTTTGAGTTTATAAAAAAGCTATCTTCGTCACGAATTTTAAAATATTGCAACATGTTTTCTGGAATTGTTGAAGGAATGGGTACGGTAGTGGCTATCACGAAAGAACGTGAAAACGTTCACTTTACGTTGAACTGCGATTTTGTGGGTGAATTAAAAATCGATCAAAGTCTCTCGCACAACGGCGTATGTCTCACTGTTGTGAACAAAACCGAAACGACCTACACGGTTACAGCCATTATGGAAACGTTGTTAAAAACAAACCTTGGGTTGTTAAACGTAGGCGACAAAGTGAACCTCGAAAGAAGCATGATGATCAATGGCCGACTCGATGGACATATCGTGCAGGGTCATGTTGATCAGACTGCCATTTGTGCCAAAGTTGAAGAATCGGACGGAAGCTGGTATTTCACGTTCAAATACGACTTCGACCTCGAAAAAGCCCGTCAGGGATATATGACGGTCGAGAAAGGTTCGGCAACAGTAAACGGTGTAAGTCTGACCGTTGTTAATTCGAAGGACGATTCTTTCCAGGTGGCGATCATCCCTTATACCTATGAGCACACCAATTTCCACACTTTCAAAGAGGGATCAGTTATAAATCTCGAATTTGATATTATCGGGAAATATTTAAGCAGGCTTGCCAGTTACAAATAGAGATGGAGAGACAGTGTGAGGGAGAGAAAAGGGGAATATGCCATTTCTGGTCCTGCGATTGAAAATCGCAGTAAATAAGAAACGACGAAACCCAGGGTGAGAAATAAACAAAAAAAAGGCGCATCTAAATAAGCAAGATAAAAATTTTCCCTTGTATGCGCCGCAAAAAATTAGGATGGAAGAATGCAACCGACCCTGAAAGGGTCGAATATCAATAACCCAGGGTTAGGAGGAACGACGAAACCCAGGGCAAGAAATACAATAATAAAAAAGGCGCATCTGCAAAGGCCAAAAAAAACTCTTTTGCCATATGCGCCGCAAATTGATACATCTGAAAAAAATCACCTTATGAAGATTCTGCTTTTTTCCGCTCTTTTATTTTTGCTCTCAACCGCTTTTCAACCTGCTCAAAAGGAAACATTGGCTCAGAAGGCAGCCCGCATTCACAATGCTGTTTTTACAATCGATACCCATTGTGATACCCCGATGAATCTTTACGGTTCGGAATTTAATGTGGCCGAAAGGCACGATGCAAAAACGACAGATACCAAAGTCGATCTGCCAAGGATGAAAGAAGGAGGACTCGATGCGCAGTTCTGGGCCGTCTTTTTAAGCCAGGGAATACGGACAGACGAGGGTCATGCGAATGCCAATAAAAAAGTGTTCGATATTATAAAGACGATTTATAAAAGTGTGGAAGCTGCACCCGAGCTGGCCCAAATTGCAAAAACGCCCGAAGATGGTTATGCAATCGAAAAAACAGGCAAAAGAGCCATCTATATTGGCATCGAAAACGGTTATGCGATTGCACACGATTTATCGATGATCGAAAAATTCTGGCAATTGGGAGTACGTTACATCACACTGTGTCACACAGCAAATAATGATATCTGCGATTCTTCAACCGACAAAAAAGGCCCTGAATACAACGGACTTTCACCTTTTGGCGTTGAAGTAGTTAAAGAGATGAACCGTACAGGAATGATAATTGATGTTTCGCACATTTCGGACTCGTCACTATTTGATGTATTGAGAATTACAAAAGATCCCATTATTGCAAGCCATTCTTGTTCAAGAGCGATGTGTGACAATCCACGCAACCTCACAGACGAAGGTCTTAGGGCTATTGCCAAAAATGGTGGTGTGATTCAAATGTGTATCCTTACCGATTATGTGAAAACGCCCGATCCAAATCCGGCGCGCGATTCTGCCAGGGCAGCTTTACGTGTGAAGTATAACAATTTTCAGGGACTGACTCCTGAACAGGAACGGGCAGGCACAGACGAATGGCATAAAATTGCAAGAGACTTTCCACAAAAACTGGCTTCGGTAAAAGATGTTGTCGATCACATCGACCATATTGTAAAAATTGCAGGGATTGATCACGTAGGCATTGGTACCGATTTCGATGGCGGAGGTGCGGTCTCAGGCTGCTTCGATGTATCGGGAATGGGAAATATCACGCTCGAACTCGTCAAACGTGGTTACACCGAAGAGCAGATCCGGAAAATCTGGGGCGGGAATTTTATGCGGGTTTTTAAAGCCGTTTTAGCGGGCGCAGAAACACATTCTTAAATTTATTATTTCTCCAACTCTTTCTTTATCAAACTTTCAATATTAGCAAGTTTATCCATTGGGATATTATTTACCAACCTTTCCAGTTGAACTACTTTATCGCCCCTGTTGATCGCATTCAGTGGGTGATGCTCAATGTCAATTTTTTCATTTCCGGGAACCCAATCAAAAAAATCGTTGGGCGTACATTTTAAAATCATACATAGCTTTTCAATATCTCTTAAATTCACCTGTCTGGTCCGGTTATTGACAATTCGCGTGGCCATGTTCGTCGAATAGCCATGATTAACCAAAAAGCTGAAAGGCCGGTCAATTCCCCGCGATTTAAAAACCCTTGGATAATTAAATTTTAGCATAATCAGTTGAGTATTATATTGAGTGAAATAAACTGCCCTAAATTCTCACTTACATTTTCCTATGCTTCAAAAGATAATTTTTAAAGCATATCTCATCTTGCTATAAAATTACGATTAATCTCAAAATATAATCGATGTTTCATAAAATATTTTTTCCATATCGCAACAAACAATCTATTCCGCGCCACAGTAAATACCCACTTCTGCACAAACAATCTATTCCGCGCAACTGTAATTACCCACTTCTACACAAACATTCTATTTCGCGCCACAGTAAATACCCACTTCTGCACAAACAATCTATTCCGCGCAACTGTAATTACCCACTTCTACACAAACATTCTATTTCGCGCCACAGTAAATACCCACTTCTACACAGATATTCTATTTCGCGGCATATAAATTCGATATCGCGTCAAATAAATTCGATATCGCGTCAAATAAATAACACTTTGCTATAAATATTGAGAAGAATGATTTTAGCCTCTATGAATTTCAGCAGGTATTCAATCAGTATCATTTAATCAGTAAGGTGTGCTTAATCGTAGAATCGGGTTTTAGCACCATCATCGGGTAGTTTCCTTTGGGAATATAACAAGGCATTCTGTCATATGACTGACTTTCGACAATACTTTGCATCGAATCTGGTCGGATGACAAGGTTTCTGCCGGAATATTCAGGAAAGCTAAAGCGTTTGTTATTCAGTAAACTCTTTGGTGGAAAGTTAAAACAAATTGAATCACCAAACCTTATTGGATTCTGATAACTAAAGCTTAAGCGATCTTTAAAAGTGGTGTCTATTTTAAAGTGTCCATTGATTTGTGAAAAGGCAGGAGTTAAAAACAGACTCAGGAAAACGGTAAACAGCATTAACTTTTTCATGGTAATAGTTTTAAGTCCATTTCTAATAATGATCGAATACTTTCAATAGCAAAAAATGATCCTGATTCAAAAGAAACGTCCTCCTAAAGATACAATGAACAGCCTAAAGGTTGCTTTACGAGAAATGTTATGATTGTAATGCAGGTTCAAATAACCCGAATTAAGTAGTATGTTTTTTCATTTTCCGTATTTTTTCTGAAACCGATCCACGTTCTGTAATTCGGATGATTCCCAGCGCAATGGTTGCAATCATCCCGGGCTTAGTGATAATGTGAACGATATCAGCGACCCGCTGATCTCTCTCATCAATTGATGCCTGAATATCAGGTTCCGGCACATTAGCAATCTGATTGGCATATTTCCACGCTCCTTCCCGGGCAAGTTTCATGCTAAAATCAACGAGGAAATCGTCCACTTTGCCACTCCATTTCAACAGGTATTTTAATGCAGGCCAAACTGCCGACAAATCATCCTGTACTTCGTGTACAAGTGACGACAGGATTGTATTGATCTTGTTAAAGTCATTTTCTAAATCAGCCAGGTTCTTTCCATGTGAGATTTCGGCAGCGGCAGTACCCAGGTCAAGATTGATGTGGGCATTAATCCCCATCAGGATGTGCTGCAAAACAATGGGCCAATAATTGGGTGAAAGATCAAACGCTTTTTGCCACGACAGGGGGACAGGTTCATTATTCTTGTAACAATACCCTGCATCCAGATACCGCTTCGCAAAAACAATATCCAACTGTTCCATGCGCGGACCATTCTCAAAATAGTTATTTGTGATCCCCTCTTTTACTTTGATGGTCACCTTCTGATAAAGGGCAGCAAAGTAACCCAACGGATCATTGTTTTTTTCTGATTCAATGATGATGGTTTCCAAAATGGCTATGACTTCGTCAATTGTGTTTACGTGATTCAGGTTCATCCTTATTCAGCTACAAGGTGAATATTGCTTTTTGAATGGTTGCTTAAGAAAATGTCTTAATTTATTCTCAACCATTTAAAGGCCCTTTTTGTTTTGAATCACGCACTTTTTAGATCTTCATTGAATGCACGTTGGCATTTTTGATATGATTAAACTCTTCTTCCAATTCTTTGCATGCCTCTGCGCAAACGTCTTCCAACTGTAAAACTAAATGAGGTATTCCGGCAGTTTGTTCCTGAATATTATTTGCATATTCCTGGACTTTTTTGGCAATGTGCTCAAAATCTTTACTAATACCCATTATTGAAAACGAAGGGATCATCTTGTGTACAGCACTTTGCAATGAATTCCAGTCTTTATCCTGCAAACCTCGTTTCATGATGTTGATGAGCGGAGGAGTTTGTTCCAAATACATAGAAATCATTTCCATCATCAATTTTGGATCCGATTTTGTGCGCTGGGTCAAATAACTCAGGTCAACATATTTCAATTTTTCATTTTGAATATTTTTATTTTTTTCGGCGTCAGAAGATTTCTGAGAAGCTGATTTCTGTACTAATCCAACAATCTTATCGTAAAGTAACCTTTCATCCACTGGTTTTGAGATATAATCATTCATCCCAACTGACTTGCATTTTGCAAGATCAACGGTTGTTACATCGGCAGTTAAGGCGATGATCGGAATTTTTGAATTCATTTTATTGCGGATGTATTCAGTGGCCTCAAAACCATTCATTTCTGGCATTTGTAAGTCCATCAAAATGATATCATACGAATTGGCCTTTAGTTTCTCAATGGCTATTCTTCCATTACCGGCAATATCGAATTGAAAACCAAAATCATCCAACAATGTCTTCATCAGTAATTGATTGAGCGCGATATCTTCTGCAACCAGGACGCTTACGTTTTTGATTTCTTTGTTCAGTTCTACTATCCCTATATCCGGCTTAGATTGAATCTTCGTCTTTGTAAAACTTAATTTAACGCTAAACCTGGTTCCTTCCTCTATTTCACTTGTAACGCTAATACTCCCACCTTGCATCTCAACTAACTGCTTTACAATAGCAAGACCTAATCCTGTTCCTCCATATAACCTTGAAGTGCCACTGGTAGCCTGCTGAAAATTTTCGAAAATTGTAGGTATTTTATCGGCTGCTATTCCTATTCCGGTATCTGTAACCGCTAACTCAATATACACAGCTTCAGCGTCTTCATTCAATAATCGAACACTTACGATAATTTTTCCCTTTAGGGTGAATTTCACCGCATTACTTACAAGATTTAAAATAATCTGGTTCAAACGCACAGGATCACCTAGTAAGAAGTGAGGAATTCTTTCATCATATTCCTTTACTATCAATAAGTTCTTCTCCTGAATTTTTGTATCAAACAGATGAAGCATCGCGGATATTGACAATGCCATTTCGAAAGGTTCTTGCTCGAATGTCATTTCCCCAGCGTCGACTTTTGCCAAATCAAGTATGTCGTTGATCAGTACGATCAAAGAATCTCCGCTTGTTTTTATCGCAGCAATATATTCTTGTTGTTTTTCTGACAGATCTGTTTTCGAAATTACCTTTGTAAATCCAATAATCGCATTCAATGGTGTTCGAATTTCATGACTCATATTTGACAAAAAGTGTTGTTTCGCCTGCATTGCATTTTCGGCTTTGCTTTTTTCTTCTTTCGCAATTTCTGTCGTTAACTCTGCAAACACTTTAGCCTCAATTAACTCTTTTTCAACTTTTTTTAGCAGAGTTATATCTCTGGCAACCACCACTGCACCCAGGACTTTTCCCTGGACATTTTTATAAACAGAGCCGTTTAGTAAAACGTCTGTTGTAACACCATCTATTATGGTCATTGGATAATTAAGTACAAATCCTCTTGCAAATATTTCCTTATAAATAGCATGCGCCTTTTCTTCTTCAATAAAATAAGCCGAAAAACGGGTTCCGATCAGTTTTACCCGTGCCTTATCTGTGGCTTTAACCATTGCCTCATTCACATCAGTGATTTTTCCATCCACATCGATTGTTATCAGTGGATCAAGGGTGGCTTCTATCAAATTTCTGGCATATTGTGAATCCTGACTTTTACTATTCTCCATTTTATTATTCTTTTGCAAAATGTAATCATTTTCGATACAAAGATGAATACCTTTGAAAGAGAAAGTGTAGCAGAATTATTAAAATTTGTTGCAGGATTCACACATTGATATACAAAGAGAAGGTGTTCCGAAATTCGGGACACCTTCTCTTTGTATATTTAATTAGAATTTTTTTCGCTAATTCACCGACATCCAGTATCCTGTCTGTGGTTCGGCTTCACGCAAACTTTTCAGAGCAACCGTAGCCTCATTTTTATCAGTGTAGGTTTGCACAATCACAAGAAACGATTCATTTTGCAACACTTTCATCTCTGATTTAAATCCACTTGCTTTTAACTTTTCAAGGAAATTTTCTGCATTCCTTCGTGATTTAAAATAACCGCCAATCAAACGATACCTTCCATCAGATTTGATGGCAACGGACTCCTGTTGTGCCGGAATTACTGACGGTTGAACAGATACAGAATCAACCCTGAGTGGTACCTTAGCTACCGAATCAATAACGGTTGCGGTGGAAGGAGTATCCATAACATTCAAAGGGATCGAAGTGGTGCTTGAAACCTGGTTGTTAGGGTTATTATTCCATGAATACTTCGTCGCAGGAATAAAAATCAATGCCAGTAAGATGGGAATACCAACGATAAGTGCTTTTACCTTACGTGAACTAAAAACGGGCTGAACTGCCTCTTTATCGGCAAAAATACGTTTGGTGGTAATGATCTCTTTGTGCTCGAGAACCGGGAATTGGAATCCCTCCAATCCATACGCATCGAGTAAGAAATTTTCATGTACTTCGGGTTCAAAGATTAACTTTTCGTTGCGGTCGAATTGGAGTGAACCCACATCGTGGAATTCAATTTTCTCTCCATTTTCGAGTTTCGACCAGATTTCGTCAACGAATTCCGAAATAATCTGGCGAGCCTCGAAATAACCGACACCCTCAGTTTCGGAAATATAATTCACCAGCAATCCGTCATTTTTGCTTAACTTACCTGTAAAGATAATCTCCTTCACAGGTGGGTTAAAACTGTTACTGACAAGATCCATCTCAGCCGGGCGATAGTTGGTTACAAACCCTCCGAGATCCGGAACAATCACACAATCATGTAACCGCAGTAATTCTACTAAATAAAATGTGATATCCATATGCTGTTTTTCAGAGTATCAAAAATAATAGAAAATAGGGGTTTTTTACGAAGTGCGGGAGAATATTTTGGTCGTCGCCTCTAAATCATTAAGAATTAACATGGAAGCTTCGAATATAATTAGTCGCTGATTAATTTGAAATTCTAATACTTGTAAGAAGGAAAGACCGAAGATGGAAAAATGAGAAATTGCTAAATACTACCTGCTGCCAGAAGCCAACCGCTGAAAAATTAAATTCACAACTCGTTACTATGCATAGCCAATAAATAATTGTAATTTTGAATTTAAGTAAAATTAATAAAATGGGACGACAAGTATTGGTTACTGGTGGAACTGGATATATTGGTTCACATACAGTTGTGGAATTACAGGCAGTTGGATTCGATGTAGTCATCATTGACGATTTGTCCAACTCATTAGCCGAAGTAGTTGATAACATTGAAAAGATCAGTGGAATAAGGCCTGCCTTTGAAGAATTTAATCTTCTGGATTCAGTTAAGCTTGAAGCATTCTTTGAAAAATATTCCAAAATTGAAGCAATCATCCATTTTGCAGCCTTCAAAGCGGTGGGTGAATCTGTCGCAAAACCGCTCGCTTACTACCGTAACAACCTGGTATCGCTGATGAATATTCTCGACGGTATGTCGAAATACAAAATTCCAAACCTTGTATTCTCTTCATCATGCACCGTCTATGGCCAGCCCGATCAATTACCCGTAACCGAAGATACTCCTAAAAAAGATGCAGAATCACCTTATGGTAATACAAAGGCTATTGCAGAGGAGGTACTTCGCGACGTGGTAAAAGTAACACCTGATATTAAAGTGATTGCATTACGCTATTTCAATCCGGTCGGTGCTCATCCTTCTGCGTTGATTGGAGAACTTCCAAACGGCGTTCCAAACAATCTTGTCCCCTTTATCACCCAAACAGCTGCGGGTATCCGTCAGCAATTGAGTGTTTTCGGCGACGATTATAATACTCCTGATGGCAGCTGTGTCCGCGACTATATCAATGTGGTCGATCTTGCCAAAGCTCACGTTGTGGCCATAAATCGATTATTAAAAAATTCAAATGCAGACCGTTACGAATACTTTAATATAGGTACAGGCACTGGGGCATCTGTTCTTGAAGTTGTGAACACTTTTGAAGAAGCAACTGGCGTTAAGGTCAATTACAAAATAGTTGATCGCCGGGCCGGTGATATTGAAAAAATATATGCCGATACAACAATGGCAAATACAGTACTTGGATGGAAGGCAGAGACCTCGCTGTACGATACGCTGCTTTCTGCATGGAATTGGGAGAAAAAAATAAGAAATATCAAATAACTATATATCAATAATACCTACACTATTTGATGATGAAGACAATATTAATTACAGGAGGCGCAGGATTTATAGGCTCACACGTTGTAAGACGGTTTGTAAACAAATATCCTGATTACAAAATTGTTAATCTCGACGTACTTACTTATGCGGGCAACCTTGAGAACCTCAAAGATGTTGATACCAAACCGAATTACGAATTTGTAAAGGGCGATATTAATGACGCCGCTTTCATAAATGCGTTGTTCGCGAAATATCAGTTCGATGGTGTTTTGCATCTTGCTGCCGAATCGCATGTTGACCGGTCGATCTCCGATCCAATGTCGTTCATTATGACGAATATTGTTGGCACTGTCAATCTTTTGAATGGCGCCCGTGAAAGCTGGAAAGGTAATTTTGAAGGAAAGCGGTTTTATCATATCTCTACCGACGAAGTTTACGGATCACTGGGTGAAACAGGACTATTTTTGGAAACCACCTCCTATGATCCGCAAAGCCCTTATTCTGCATCAAAAGCAAGTTCCGATCATCTTGTAAGGGCTTATCACAATACCTATAAATTGCCGATTGTAATCACCAACTGTTCGAACAACTACGGGCCAAATCAATTCCCTGAGAAGCTGATTCCATTGGCCATTCATAATATCAGTCACAACAAACCAATTCCGATTTACGGTAAAGGGGAAAATATTCGTGACTGGCTTTATGTTGAAGATCATGCAGCAGCAATTGATCTTGCCTTTCATAAAGGGAGAGATGGTGAAACCTATAACATTGGAGGAAACAATGAATTGACCAATATTGGACTGATTCGTCAGTTATGCAAAACGATGGACAGGAAACTTGGACGCGAAAAAGGCACCTCCGAAATGTTAATTACATACGTGAAAGACCGTGCTGGTCATGACTTACGGTACGCAATAGACTCGACAAAAATTCAGAACGAACTGGGATGGAAACCATCCTTACAGTTTGAGGAGGGAATTGAAAAAACGGTCGTGTGGTACCTTGACAACACCGATTGGCTTGAGAATGTAGTATCGGGGGAATACGATAAATATTACGAAAAACAATACCTCACAAGGTAATTTAAACTTATTTTCATAGAAAAGAGCCGTGAATCACTTCACGGCTCTTTTTATATTACTCAGATCTTCAGCTTATTTCGCTTCCTTTTTTTGCGGTTTTGCAGTAACGGTTACCTGGCCATTTGGAGTGTCTGTAGCTCCTTCCAACACACCATCTTTTAATTTAAGAACCAAAGTAATGGGTGTATTCTCCACTTCAAAACCCAGCGTCAGGGTATTATCAGCAAAATCTGCCTGGGGAACGGCCATGGCCTGTCCCTGAATCGTAAACTCAGCGGCCAGCTTGTTATCCAATTCTTTGAGCGTTAAAACACCACTATCGTAAGGTTGTGGCGCATTTGGAGCAGCAAATTCCCACAACCTTAC
>Ga0209430_1001629_pt1 | contig 16173 bp, 12 predicted proteins | sample BarGraIncub1133A_FD_184504 | JGI IMG/M metagenome (GOLD analysis project Ga0209430, IMG submission 184504) | Arctic peat soil microbial communities from Barrow, Alaska - Barrow Graham LP Incubations 11-33A (SPAdes) (version 2) | ecosystem: Environmental > Terrestrial > Soil > Wetlands > Peat... | reverse complement strand
GTTTTTTTTCTAGTTTTAGCATTAGTTCCTCATCATCAATTCCTTCTAACGCTAATCTTAATCTTTCTAGGTCACCTAATTCTTCAATTTCGCTATAGTCAAATAATGAAATCTGTGTTATGATTTTAGCCATAAGATGCTCCTTTTGTGTTTTTATTGCAATTTAATTATACAATAAATGGAGCTATTTATCAACCAGAAACCCCTGTTTTTCAGGGGTTTCTGGCATTTTTAACCGAAATTTTTATAGGGGCGATAATTTTATGTTTTTAACTGATTTGCTCTCTTTTTTAATAAAAATCAGGAAATTTAGGGGCGAAAGCTATTTCTATTCTACAACAAACAATTTATTACTTTAATTAAAAACCACTACTTATGCACTTCTTGAGACAAGCGAATTAATTCTCGATGAATTTATATAGTATTTTCATTCTGTTAATGTGAAAACTATCCTATTTATATATAAAAATTAACATTTTATACTATTGTTAAAATATGCCTGCTTAATTGTTTGACAATTTTTATTAAAGCATATATTATTATACTATAAATTACAGTGATAATCATTAAAACTATCGTTTTCCTACTCTTGAAAGGAGCTTATAATGCCCCCAGACAGTAGCCTGCTACTTCAATTTCTTTTAATATTTGTTTTAATATCAATTAATGCTTTTTTTGCAGCCTCTGAAATTGCAATAATTTCGTCTAACGACAACAAGCTTAAAAGGCTTGCTGACGACGGTAATAAACGTGCAAAGATGCTTGTAAAACTTTTATCCCGTCCTAGTAGCTTTCTTGCAGCAATTCAGGTTGGTGTTACAATATCCGGCTTGCTTGCAAGTGCCGTTGCAAGTGAAAGTTTTGCAGATAAAGTAACGTCTTCCATGCATGGCCTGCCTATTCCTCAGCCAGTTATAAAAGTATTAGCTATTGCTATTATTACATTGCTGCTTTCTTATTTTACCTTGGTTTTCGGGGAACTTGTGCCAAAACGTTTAGCCATGCATAACTCCGAGGGTATTGCCCTTAAGGTTGCCGGTGTACTTAACTTTGTTTCTAGAGCTTTTCGTCCCTTTGTTGCTTTTTTGGCGCTTTCAACCAATATTTTGGTAAAGCCATTTGGTGTTGAGCCAACTGCTGTGGAAAACAACATCACCGAAGAAGAAATTCGCATGATGGTGGATGTTGGCGAAGAAAACGGTACCATTGAGGAAAACGAAAAAGTAATGATAAACAATGTCTTTGAGTTTAACGACCGTCTGGCTGTTGAAATAATGACACATCGCACCGAAATTTCGGCAGTTGAGATTACTTCAACTTTTGAAGAGCTTCTAGAGATAGGCATAAACGAAGGCTATTCGCGTATACCCGTTTATGATGATGACCTTGACAACATCGTGGGCATAGTTTACATAAAGGATTTACTGATGTTTGCCGGTAAGCAGTTAACTAAAAAATTTGACCCTCGTGAAATAATGCATCCACCACTGTTTGTGCCAGAAACCAAAAAGTGTCGTGAACTTTTAAAGGTGCTAAAGGCACAAAAGCAGCACATGGCTGTCGTTATAGATGAATACGGTGGTACCTCTGGCATAGTGACAATGGAAGACCTATTAGAATCCATTGTAGGCGAAATACAGGATGAGTACGACAACGAAGAAGAGGTTTTTTCAAGAATCGATGAATCAACCTATACTATTGACGGTACAACCGACCTTGATGATGTTGAACAGCTGCTTTCAGTTGAACTGCCCAGCGGTGAATATGACACCTTGGGAGGACTTATAATTGACAGACTAGGTGACATACCAGAAGAAGGCGAACACCCGAGCGTTGAAATAGCGGGCGTTACCTTCACAGTCGAAACAGTAAACGAACGCCGCATAGAGCGTGTACGAGCGTACAAAAATACTGACGCAGAAAAAGTAGATTAAATAACAATGTTTTTATATAACTATACAACAGCATTAGTTTTCCACAAACAAGCATCGTAATTCAGCAAATGCCGTTTGTGTCTTTATTTCACTGTTATATACGGCAGAAAAAATAAAACCCGACGAGCAAATTGAATGCTCGTCGGGTTTTACTATACGTTTATGTTGCCCACTGCATACGCCAGAAGTTCTTTCTTTCTACGCTTTTCGTGGTACATTAATCGGTCAATATGCTTGATAAACTGAAATTTTGTCATAGAAAGTTTATAATTAAAGATATCGTATCCCATACTGACGCTCAAATTATAACCCTTATGTGATTTTTTACAAAACTCCTCAAAGGTAGTGGAAATATTGCTTATCAGTTTTTTAAGGGCATCTTCATTATTAACTTCGGCAAAAACGATGAATTCATCACCACCGTAACGTGAAAGAAAAGCCTCACGCCCAATACTTTTTCGTAGTAGTTTAACCGTTTCCTCAAGCGCTTTATCGCCTGCAAAATGGCCAAACCTGTCGTTAATTTCCTTAAAGCAGTCAATATCAATCATTATACCTGCAAATGTTCCCTTGGCTGCCACCTTTTTAATTCTGCTCGCAAGATAGGCTTCGGCATGCATACGGTTAGATACACCGGTAAGATAATCTAAGTTCATACTTTTGTTTTGCATGTTTAGATGTATAATAAGTAGCGAAATCGCCGAACCTGCCCAGATGAGATTTATACCAAAAAATGCTAACTGAATAACCGAGCCTATAAGCGGAGGAAATCCGAAAATTAGAAGTGAAATATAGCTGCGCCTATCAAGCCTTTTACGGTTAAATAGCGGCAAAGTTTGAGCATAAAGCAGATAAATATAACACATTGCAGCATTGAGATAAAATATACTACCTCGATAATAAATATTCATACTATCAATTATAAATAAGCTGTGCGTAAACGGGTTTATTATAAGCAGTATAATTGAAACAAGAAACGGCAGTGCAAATATCAGAGGAAATCTCATGCGTTTTTTGTTACCGCAAATCTGCATATAAACATATGTAGCCCAAAGATAAGGCTCAAGGTTATTTAAGAAATAGTAGAAATATAGTGCTATATTTCTTATTATAACACCAGTCACATTGTGCATAGCACTAAAACCCCATGCGATAGAATCAAGTAAAAGCAGAAGTATAACAATAAAAACAAGCATCATCATCAAATCTTTACCACGAGTGGTTTTGCGAGCCTTAATCTTAATATTAATAAATATCACAAGGCAGACGAAAATAGAAATGATATCTGCTTCAATCCTTATAAATATTTCCACAACTACCCCCCTTTTTTTATAAGATTCGTATTATTATATTTAGAAGGTTAAAGTAAAACTGTTTAATAACAAAACCGCAATCAATTATCCATCATTGTACAATATATTTTATGATATTGGAATACTTATTTTGACAAAATAGCAAAATTTTCAGCTTTTTGTAAAATAAACTTTAACGTTCAAAATTACTTTTTTGAAGATGTATTTTTAAAAATATACTTTTCATATAGTATAATTGCACTATTAATTGATTACTTTTAAAAAGTATTTAGCATTTTATTATGTACTTTTATATTTAAAGTAAGTAAAAAATAGTGTCAAAAAGGTTACAATTACTTCACAAAATGGGATATTTATAAAAACACTAACACAATTCAAAAAAACATATTATAATGTAATTAATGCTTAATATTTTTAAAATTCGAGTGTTTTATTTTATGTATGCGTAGATATTGTTTTCCTTATTATTTCGGCAAATAGCGTTACTTATATATTAAAATCCCTTAAGGAGCGGTGTATATTTATGAAACAAAAAACAATCGTTGGTCTATATGTAGGGGTTATTTTAATATTTGTCTTGTTATGCGTTTTATCGATTTTTGAGGTTGTAAGAAACACCACCTTGTCAGATCAGTTAAAAAGTGTTAAAGGCACTTCAAGCCAAGCCCTAGAGATTAAAAAACTACAAACTGACCTTTCTAATGAACAGAGCTCTAACAGCAAACTTGCTGTCCAATTTGACGAATTGAGCAGTAAGTACCAAGCCTTGCAAAGTAATTACGACAATCTGCAATCTCAAGTAAACAAAATACAAAACACTAAAGCAAAAATGCATATTAAGACCGTCTATCTTACCTTTGATGACGGCCCTTCTAAGACAACTCCTCATGTGCTTGACGTGCTAAAGGAAAATAATGTTAATGCGACTTTCTTTGTAATTGGAACAGCTGCCTCAGCAAACCCGGAAATGGTAAAACGTGCCTATAATGAAGGAAATGTAATAGGTATACATTCGTGGACACACAAGTATGAATACATTTATCAAAATGAAGAAAATTTCTTTTTGGATTTTAACAAACTAAAAAACTTTTTAACAGATCTTTTAGGTGTCGAGCCCAATGTATGCCGTTTTCCTGGCGGAACCAATAATACTGTAAGCCAGAAATACAGCGGTCATATTATGCGTAAAATCGCACCTAAGGTTGCCGAAATGGGAATTAAGGATTTTGACTGGAACTCTTATGCGGGTGACGCGGAGAAAATAGCACCTACTAAGGAACAGGTCATTTCAAATGTAATGAACGGTATATCTGGCAAAACCAATGTTGTAGTTTTATTTCACGATACTAACCCCAATAATTGCGATGTGCAAGCATTACCAGAAATTATCTCACGGCTAAAGGCATTAGGTTACAGCTTTGATGTGCTTAGCCCGGATACCCCCTCAGTCACGTTCAAACCTGTCTAAACTTTTCATTATAGGGCTGTCTCAAAATTCGGGTTGCACAATGTGCAACCCCTACTTATTTTGATCTAGGCAAAACTAAACTCAGATTGAAAACCCACGCAAACAATGTTATTATAATATTGATTTCCTGAAGCTTTGTACCGAAAATAGAAAGAAGGCGTAAAAATGGAGTCACGTCGGTTTATCTTTGTAATGTTCGGGCTCACACTGCTATTCTGTGCTGCGATGGTCATTTATAACTTTATCACTATGCCTCCCTTTGGGCAGAACAGCACTTTTTTAGTCACTTCGTCAACCATCTCGGCAGCCGTCAGCACTTCATCGACAGTTCAAACCTCCCCGCCAATTTACGCATCTTCTTTTTCTTCAAACCCTGCCATAATTCTTATAAACTTAAATTTGTCAACTAATAGTGAGTTGATGACGCTGCCTGAAATTGGGCAAACTTTGGCACAACGTATAATTGATTACCGTAATGCAAATGGTAACTTCAAAAATATTGAAGATATTTTAAATGTTTCGGGCATCGGTCAAAAGACTCTTGATAAAATCAAAGATCTTATTTGTGTGTAATAGTTTTAGTTCTAAGCACCTGTTTAACGCATTAAACAACTTTAATTAAAGGCATACGCCCCTGCCTGTCTTACCATAAGCAGATAGCAGGCTTTTTCACCAAAAAGCTCGTTCATTTCTGTAACATACTCTTTAAGTTTTTCACTCGGCACAAAGGCCTGTATAGTGCCTGCAAAACCGCCGCCATGCACACGCCATGCTCCAGCAGAGCCAAGTAGTCTCTCACTAATAGCAAGAGCCAGTGAAACACCCTGTTCACGTGCGTTTTTTATTGAATAGATGTTTTGCAAATACATAAACGATGACCTGCCGGATTCAATAATAAGCTTCTTAAATAGTTCGAAATTGCTACTACGCAAAGCCTGTGTTTGCTGCACTACACGCGAATTATCACCAAAAAAGTGAATAGCTCTCAGCACAGCACGGTCGCCTGCCTTTTCCCTTAACTCCGCAATTTTTTTATAAAAGGTTTCTTCATCACATTCACGTAAAAATTCATTTCCTAAAAGTTGTGCGACTAGCTTCATTTCACCCTGAATAGAAGCATAATCCTCATTAAGGTCGCTATGATTGCCTGCTGTATCAACAATACAAAGTGTATGGTCTGTCTTTGCAAAATCAAAATCCAGCTTTTCTATAATCGGTTTTTGAGTGTCGGCAAAATCGATTGTAATAAAACCACCCACTGCACAGGCGGTTTGATCCATAAGACCACAGGGCTTACCAAAATAATCACGCTCTGCGAACTGTGCGGCTTGTGCCATTACCACAGGATCTATAAAACTTTCGTTATAAAGCCTGCTTATAATATTTGCAACCATTACTTCAAATGCTGCCGACGAAGAAAGACCTGAGCCCTTTAATACACATGAGCTAGTATAAGCCTCAAATCCGCCAATTTTATAACCAAGCTCTTTAAGGCGTGCACATACACCCCTTACAAGTGCCGGAGATTTGTATTGTTCCACCGCTACAGGTCCTAAACTATCAAGCTCAATAATATCTATAGCGAAGCCTTCAGATTTTATTTTTACAACTTCTCTGTCAGAAATTCTAACTACAGCAATTATATCAAGGTCGATTGCACAAGCAAGCACCCTTCCGTGGTTATGGTCAGTATGGTTACCGCCCACCTCACTGCGTCCTGGTACACTTAGCAGCACAAGTTCTCCACCCTGCCCGAAAACTTTATAAAAATCATCTATACATTTTAAATACCTGTTCTTATTATATTTTATTGCATCTTCAGAACCATATAAGTACTTAAGTCGTTCGTCAAACATGCCGCTTTTTATCTGCTCTACGATATCCGATGTTCCCATATAAAAAGACCCCTGTTCTGTTTTTTACTTTATTTAATATTTTAACAAAGTTGCTTATATAAATCAATATCTTTATTGAACGATTACTGCAAAAACAAAAATCATTCGCGTGTTTTTGATATTATATGATTTCAATTTCTTTGCAGATAAACACATACATCTTTGCTGCAATTTCACAAACATTTACAACCATTTCTACAGTTAGTTTAAGCGGCACATCAGCAGGATACCTTGTTTCAATATAATATCTGTTAAGAGCAGCACTTTCATCCAGCCATTCATTAAAGCGCCCATCGTTCCTTATCGCCTGCCTACATAACCAAGTCAAGTTATGACCATCCACATTACTATGCGTTTTAAATAGGATATATCCTTTAAGCGCCTTTTCTATGCACTGTTGGCAGTGAAAGCAGGCCGCATTAAGTGTATCTTTGGAGGTAAGTAAAAGTCTTGCTGCTGCAAGATCCTCACTGGCACGGTTAAGCCAATCATAATAACGTTTACTATCATTATTACCTTCTCTATATCCGCGCATCATCATATACACAAGTCCCCTCTTGTGAAATTCTGTTTGCAAAGCTTTCGCTATGACCTATGTGTTTTTCCCATTCCTCTGTGGTATAAACAATCAAATCATAAGGTATATCACTTTCAATTTTAAGATATATTTGCTTTTCAATGTCAGCTTTATCCTCCGTTTGGATAACAAGACCGAGTTTAAAGCCTTTCGCCTCACCAGTTGGGCTTTTTTTTATACTAAAAAGATAAAGCTTTTTTGGCGAAAATTCACTGATTATTTTTTTGCACACTGAATTAATGCTGTCGCTACCAAACATTGTAAACACTCCTCCTTAAATTTAAAAAATATCTGGATTATCATATGTTTTAGTTCCAAATCTATTAACAAAATGGTTGATTAATAAATAAAAATTACAGCTTAAAGCTTAAAATCGCTATTTATATATATTATAAACGTTTATATAGATATAAACAACAGCTCCAATATAAATCATATGGGTATTATAACCTATGTGTTTATGCAACATTAGTATATTAAATTACAACATAGGTTTATATCTATTAATAGCAACTTAAAGTAAAATTAATTGGTGCGTGTATGCGTGCTGAGTTTTTATTATTGTTCCAACATATGGTAAAAATCCTTTATACAACACTTAAAATATTTTTCTGAGGTGATCAGAGTAATGTTCCAAATTAAATGGATTCTTCAAAATTTAAATGGGAAGCGTTTCCTTTTCTTTATTGCCCTTTTCCTTTCGGTTCTAACCTCCTCATTTGCAATAGTTAACCCTAAAATATCACAAATAATTGTTGATACCATTATTGTCGGGGTTAAGGATTCGAGTGGAAGTGTTATTCATCATACCGAAAATTTGATTCCGTTGTTATTGCTTATGATTGGTGTTGCACTTTTGGTATCGTCACTGCGTTATATTATGGTAATTTTTTTTGAGAACTCGAGCCAATACCTTGTTATTAAGTTAAGAGAAAAGCTTTACGCTAACCTCCAAAAGCTAGATATGCGTTTTTATGATAAGTTTCGCACAGGCGATTTAATGACAAGGTTAACTGGAGACCTTGATATGGTTCGTCACTTCACATCTTGGATTGTATTTACTATCGTAGACTCCATCGTTCTCTTTGGAGTTACGCTTGTTTATTTTTTCACTGTCAGTTGGCAGCTAACCTTAGCACTATTTGCCACCACGCCTCTAATTTTTATTGTAGCTTACATATTTTCAAAAAAAATAAGACCAGTTTTTATAAATCTTCGTGAGAAGTTATCTCAAATGAACTCCACCGCACAGGAAAACATATCGGGTAATCGTGTTGTCAAGGCTTTCAATCGAGAAACTTATGAAAGTGATAAGTTCAACACCAAAAACACAGAATTTCATGATTCTAACCTAAAGGCCTCTTATACCTGGCTTAAATTTTTCCCGGTTCTTGAGTTTCTAGCTCAGTCGCTGACTGTTACAACTATTTTTGTCGGCGGCATGCTCATTATGCAGAATAAACTTACTTTTGGCCAGTTAACAGCTTTTTCTGCACTTACATGGGCACTCGCTAATCCCATGAGGCTACTAGGGCAGGTACTTAACGATCTGCAACGTTTTTTTGCTTCAGCTAATAAAATTATAGAACTTTTTTATGCACATACAAATATTCAAAACCGCCCAGGGGCCATATCAGGCAGCGAGCCCCTTAAAGGCCACATTCAATTTGAAAACGTTACATTTAAGCATGAATCTCAGGTTGTTTTTGATAAAATATCCATTGATATAAAACCAGGTGAAACTATTGGCATTATGGGGCCTACAGGCTCGGGTAAAACCACATTTGTTAACCTTCTGGCAAGATTCTATGACATAACAAGTGGCAAAATTCTAATTGATGGTATTGATGTTAGAGATTACGATATTAACAAGCTTCGTTCGAGCATAGGAATGGCTACACAGGATATTTTTTTGTTTTCGGATACTATAGACGGCAACATTGCATACGGCAACCCCAACCTACCTGAAGAAAAGGTAAGGGAGTATGCCGAAGTTGCAGATGCCGATGGCTTTATTGCAAAAACCACGGAAGGTTACGATACTATAATAGGTGAGCGAGGCGTTGGCCTTTCGGGTGGGCAAAAGCAGAGGTTGGCACTTGCCCGTGCACTGGCAGTTAGGGCACCGATTATTGTGCTTGACGACACTACCTCCGCAGTAGATATGGAAACGGAACAACTCATACAAAATAACCTTTCACACCTTGATTATAATTGTACCAAGATAATAATTGCCCAACGCATTACCTCGGTTAGACATGCGAGTAAGATAATAATACTTGATGATCATAAAATTGTTGAGCAAGGTACGCATGAGGAACTGTTGAAGTTACGCGGATACTATTATGAGATATTTAGTCTTCAACAGGAAATCACGGTAATTAGTTAAACTATTTAAATTAGCTTCATCTACTGTGTGAGCAATTAAATTTATCGCCTCAAACGGGCGGTGGAGGTAAAATATGGCACGTAATAAATATGATATAGACGAAACGCTTGATACGCCGTTTAATTTTAAGCACTTACTGCGAGCTTTAGGATACATAAAGAGACATTCAAGAAAACTGGTTTTTGCCATAACAATGAGCCTTATAGCAAGTGCATGTAGCCTTTTAGGCCCATATTTGATGAAGATAGCTGTCGATACATCCATACCTAATAAGGATGTACATCAACTACTTAAATTATCGCTAATTCTTGTTGTTACAATGCTAATCAGCGTTGGACTTACAGCATTGAAAAGTATAATTACTGCACGGGTGGGCCAAGATGTAATTTTTGAAATAAGAAGAGATCTTTTTAACCACCTGCAAGAGCTCCCTTTTTCATACTATGATAGCCGTCCTCACGGTAAGATACTTGTTCGTGTAATACAGTACGTTAATGCTGTTTCTGATATGCTATCTAATGGCATAATCAACTTTCTGCTCGAAATTTTTAACCTTGTTCTTATTATAGTCTTTATGTTATTAGTGGATGTTAAGCTCACTTTTGTTGTGCTTGCAGGACTACCTATACTTGCCGCAATCGTCTTTACCATCAAGCCCGCACAGCGCCGCGCATGGCAAAGTTTTTCAAACAAAAGCTCCAATCTAAATGCCTATATTCATGAAAGTCTAAATGGCATGAAGGTTACGCAGATTTTCACACGTGAAGAAGAAAATATGACAATTTTTATGCGTCTGTGCAACGCAGCACGCAATACTTGGATGGCTGCGGCCTACGTTAACAATCTCACATGGTACTCGGTGCAAAATATCTCACAGATTGTTTTTGCCTTTGTTTATGTTACCGGTATTGAATGGTCAACCGCAATAATTTCCTTTGGCACAATACTTGCCATGGGTAGTTATGCTGCACGCTTTTGGCAGCCAATTACCAATCTTTCGAATATTTATAATAACTTTTTAAATACTATAGCTTATCTTGAACGCATATTTGAAACAATCGATGAGCCTATTTTAATAAAAGATGATCCTAACGCTCAGGTACTGCCGCAGATTAAGGGTAATGTAGAGTTTATAAATGTTTCCTTTGAATACGATAAAGGAGTAAAGGTGCTTAAAAATGTAAGCTTTACTGTAAATGTGGGAGAAAGCATTGCGTTTGTGGGCCCTACAGGTGCCGGTAAATCCACAATTGTTAACCTTTTGAGTCGCTTTTACGATCTTACAGAGGGTGATATACTTATTGACGGAAATAACATCTCTAAGATGACACTGAACTCCTTGCGTAGTCAAATGGGTATAATGCTGCAGGATAGTTTTATATTCTCAGGCACCATAATGGATAACATCCGATACGGACGTCTTGATGCCACCGATTTGGAGATTATGAGAGCTTCCAAAACAGTGCGTTCGGATGATTTTATCTCCCAGATGGAAAAAGGATATATGACTGAGGTAAACGAGCGCGGCAGCCGTCTTTCGCAGGGGCAAAAACAGCTTATTTCTTTTGCCCGTACCCTGCTTGCAAACCCGAAAATTTTAGTGCTTGATGAAGCTACTTCCTCAATTGATACAAAAACCGAGCGGCTACTTCAGGAAGGCTTAATGGAGCTGCTAAAAGGAAGAACCTCTTTTATAATTGCACACAGGCTTTCCACCATCAAAAACTGTGACAGGATTATGTATATAGAAAACGGGGGAATTGCCGAAACAGGTACGCATGAAGAGCTGCTGGCTCAAAAGGGACTTTACTATGAGCTTTACAAATCACAACTTGCAGGCTGATTTTTATAGAAATTAAAATCGGGATTGTCTCAAAATTTGGGTTGCACAATGTGCAACCCCTACATATGGCTTATATTAAACAGATGAGCCATATGTAGGGGCGACCATTGGTCGTCCGAGTATTTTGAAACAGTCCCTATTTTGTTGTATAATAAAATAATGCTTGTTATTTAATATAATTTAATAATTTATTATTATAATCATGCTATAATTTTAAAATGATTATAATTTTATGTGAAATGTCTTTCGAAGGGATCTGAACTTTTGGGCTTTCTTAAAAAATATGTCGGCAAATATATTCGGCTTTTTTTATGTGCCGTATTCTTCCTTGCTTTTGAGGCGGCATGTGATCTTTTGCAGCCCACCATTATGTCAAAGATAGTAGATATCGGAATAAAGAATTCAGACCTTAATTTTGTGCTCAAAATGGCAGGCGCGATGCTGCTCATTACAGGTTTTGGCGCTATAGCCTCCGTTGTGCGTAATAATATTTCAAGCCGTGTTTCTCAACGTTTTGGTACAGAACTGCGCAGTGACCTTTATAAAAAGATTCAAACACTTTCGTATGAAAGTGTGGCTAAGTTTGAAACAGCCTCTCTTGTAACTAGGCTTACAAATGATGTGACGCAGACACAAAACTTTGTAAATGGTATGATGCGCATGTTTGTTAAAGCACCGCTGCTTTGTATCGGTAGCATCATTATGGCTACTCTGCTAAACCCTAAAACCTCTCTCGTACTTCTAATAATTGTACCCGTTATTGTTTTCATCATCTATTTAAACACTCGTATTGGATTTCCGTATTTTAAAAAGGTACAAAAAGCCATTGATAAGCTAAACGGCGTAACGCGGGAATACCTTTCTGGTGTACGGGTAATTAAAGCATTTAACCGTGCCGACTATGAGGAAGAACGATTTGAGCGTTCAAACGAAACACTTGCCCAAACACAAACAAAAGCAATGAAGGTTATGGCAATTTTTTCACCCGCTACAACCTTAACAGTAAATATCGGGATCATTGCCGTATTGTGGCTTAGTGGTATACAAATAAATCAGGGTTCACTACAAGTGGGTAAAGTAATAGCATTTATCAACTATATGATGCAAATTTCAAACTCACTAATGATGATATCTATGGTTTTTACAATGTTTGTACGTGCACGTGCTTCCGCCGAACGTATTGGCGAGGTAATTAATGTTGAAGACACTATCAAAAAAGCAGCTAACCCACTTGAGCCCGAAAAAAACGCAAGTATAAGGTTTGAGAACGTCAGCTTTGCATATAACGATACTGGCGAGCCAGTTTTGAAGGATATCAGCTTCACCTGTAGTACTGGCCAAACAGTGGGCATCATCGGCACAACAGGTTCGGGCAAAACCAGCATTGTTAATCTTATTCCACGTTTTTATGATGTTACAAAGGGAATGGTACTTGTAAACGGGGTTGATGTAAGGGAGCTTGACGAGTACAGACTGCGTGAAACAATAGCAGTTGTACCCCAAAAAAGCACACTTTTTACTGGCAGCATACTAGACAATTTGCGCTGGGGAAAGAATAATGCGACACTGCTTGAGGCAAAAGCCGCGGCAGAGGCTGCACAAGCAGATAAATTCGTTTCTGCATTTCCCGAAGGGTATTTAACAGTACTCGGTCAGGGCGGTGTAAATCTTTCGGGTGGTCAAAAACAGCGGCTTTCTATTGCACGTGCATTAATCAAAAACCCTGATATACTTATCCTTGATGATTGCACTAGTGCAGTAGATGTAATAATAGAGGCTAAAATAAGAGCAAGTCTACGTGAATATTCAAAGAAACTCATTTGCCTTATAATAACGCAGCGTATCTCTTCTGTAATTGCTGCAGACCTTATTTTGGTACTGGATAACGGCCAGATTGCTGGGCGTGGCACACACACCGAACTTCTTGAAGACTGCGAAATATACAGGGACATTTATACCTCGCAGTATGGAAAAGAGGTTAGTACTAATGGCTGAAAACCAAGCAAAACGTGATGATGAAAAATACATACCTATGCGTCCACAAGGCCGCTCAGGTGGCTTTCGAGGTGGCATTCCTGGTGCACCAGCAGAAAAGCCTAAAAATTTAAAAGGAACACTTCGCCGCCTATGGCATTATTTTGGCCATGAAAAGAAACTCTTTTCTATAATTTTTACTTTTCTTATTATAGATTCACTGATAGTATTATCTACCCCATATCTTACTGGACGAGCGATTGATTTTCTTTCTGGCGGCATGGGCAAGGTGCAGTTTGCACCTTTAAATACAGTTATGATTCTACTGCTCATAGTATATCTTTCAGACATCGTTCTTAATTTTTTAAATAACTTTCTAATGGCCGGCGTATCTCAGCGTATTGTTAAAAGGCTTCGTGCTACTCTATTTGGCAAGCTGCAAAATCTGCCCATAGCTTTTTTTGATAAAAAGTCGCATGGTGACCTTATGAGCCGCTTTACAAATGATATTGATAATATTAGCTCCACAATCTCACAATCCACCGTTTCACTTATGTCTGATGGTATTGCAATACTCGGCTCGTTTGTGATAATGATGTGGCTTAACCCGCTGCTTACCCTCGCAAGCATTATAACAGTGCCTCTAATCACTGTACTTTCCCGTACAATAGCTGGGCGCACCCGCAAGCTTTTTAAGGCGCAACAGGTGGCACTTGGCCGCTTAAATGGGCAAATTGAAGAAACAATATCCGGTGTAGGTATTGTAAAAGCCTTTAATCATGAACAAATAGCAATAGATGAATTTGAAAAAACCAATCAAGAGCTTTTTGGTGTAGGCTTAAAAGCTCAGTTAACCTCGGGTTACCTTATGCCGCTTATGAATATAATAAGTAACCTTGGGTTTACTATTGTGGCAGGGCTCGGCGGTGTACTTGCAGTGCGTGGAATGATAACCGTTGGTGTAATAACGAGTTTTTTAATCTATTCAAAGCAGTTTTCACGCCCACTTAACGACATTGCAAATATCTTTAATACTTTACAAACGGCAGTAGCAGGTGCTGAAAGAATTTTCGAAATAATCGATACTGAAGGTGAGCCAAAGGATAGCGAGAACGCCGAGGAATTAATTTTTTCAAAAGGCGAAGTGAAATTTGAAAATGTCACCTTTGAATACCGCCCCAGTGTGCCTATCTTAAAGGATATAACCTTCACCGTCATTGCAGGCAGCACCATAGCGCTTGTTGGCCCTACAGGTGCAGGAAAGACAACGGTAGTAAACCTTCTAAACCGTTTTTATGATGTAACAAAAGGGCAGATACTTTTAGATAATAAAGATATCCGCAATTACTCCCGCAGCAGCCTTAGAAGCTGCTTTGGTATCGTGTTACAGGATACCTACTTATTTTCCGGCACCATAAGTGATAACATATGCTACGGCAACCTTGAGGCAACCGACGAAGAAATTCAAAATGCCGCCATTATGGCAAATGCCGATAGTTTTATTCGCAAACTTGAGCATGGCTATAAAACAGAGCTTACGGAAAGCGGCAGCAATTTAAGCCAGGGACAGCGGCAACTGCTTGCCCTTGCCCGTGCAATTCTCGCAAGCCCTTCCATTCTCATCCTTGATGAGGCAACAAGCAGTGTTGATACCCGTACAGAGATGAACCTGCAAGAGGCAATGGTAACGCTAATGAATGGGCGAACCTGCTTTATTATCGCACATCGCCTTAGTACAATAAGGGACGCAGATATAATAATGGTCATAGATGATGGCCAAATTGTAGAAAGCGGCAGTCACGAGAGTCTACTTGAACAACGCGGGTTTTATTATAACCTCTACAATAGCCAGTTTTACAATATCAGCACGTAAAAAACCAATATAAAGTTAAATGCCGCTTTAAGCGGCATTTAACTTTATAATACGCAATATTTCTCTAAATAGGCTTCCATCTTTTCTTTCATTAAATCATCCACATAAACCTTGCCGTCAACCTCAGTGTTGTGCAGGGTATCAATAATCTCACGTACTGTCACAATTGGGTAAGTTTTTATACCGAACTCGTCATAAACCTCAGTAACTGTGGTTTTACTTCCCTGTCCGCGCTCCATTCGGTCAACCGATATGATTAACCCCACAATGTTTACTTTAGCAATACCTTTTAGTATTGGTAAGCACTCACGCACCGATGTTCCAGCAGTGATGACATCTTCTATAATCAAAATATTATCGCCGTCTTTAGGTTTATAGCCTACAATACTGCCGCCCTCACCATGATCCTTAGCCTCTTTACGATTAAAGCAGTAATTAGTGTTAATATTAAAATTGTTATTAAGCGAAATAGCAGCTGCTACAGAAAGCGGTATGCCTTTATAAGCGGGCCCGAAAAGTGCATCAATTTTAACAGTAATATTTTCGTTTATGCAGCTTGCATAATAATCGCCAAGCTTTGCAATCTGGCTGCCTGTTTTATAATTACCTGTGTTTATAAAATAAGGTGTCTGTCTACCACTTTTGGTAATAAAATCACCAAAGGTAAGTACTCCTGCTCTAACCATGAATTCGATAAATTCCTTTTTATATCCGCTCATTTTAAATTCCTTTCAGTGATGAATTATAATAGTTTATTTTCTTATATATTATAGCTTATTACGCTGTGTTCAACAACTTAAAAATTTAAAACGCCGAAAGAGCCATGTTTTCAAAAAATCGAAAACATGGCTCTTTTATAAATGCTAATTAAATTACTTTGCCTGTGCAACTGCAACTGCGCAAGCAA
>Ga0209430_1001628_pt1 | contig 16174 bp, 10 predicted proteins | sample BarGraIncub1133A_FD_184504 | JGI IMG/M metagenome (GOLD analysis project Ga0209430, IMG submission 184504) | Arctic peat soil microbial communities from Barrow, Alaska - Barrow Graham LP Incubations 11-33A (SPAdes) (version 2) | ecosystem: Environmental > Terrestrial > Soil > Wetlands > Peat... | reverse complement strand
TAGTTTTATCTACAGGTGATGATGTAATGACTTCATATTGGATGTTATCTTTTGCTCTTGTAACATAAAATGCCCGGCATTGATGGATTAATGTATACAGGCGATGGAAATCGATGTACCCTTTATCTACAATATAGTATGAACCAGGCTCTACTGGTATTATATCCAAGGAATTAACGTCATGAACAGAATCCTCGGTAATGTCAATGAAGATGGGAATAGAACCGCGAAGATCCAGCAATGTATGCATCTTAATAGCCCCTTTTTGGTGATGAAATTTAGCCCATGGGTAGAGACTTAGGCACAGGTCAATAGTAGTGCTGTCAAAGGCATAAACCATGTTATCTATATCAAGACGAAATTCTTTGTCTCCAAAATACAGTGGCCGTGCTTTCTTGATAAGTACCTGGGCAAAATCGGCATATATACGCCAGTTTCTTTTTTCATTGGCATCTGCAAGGGTGGATTTTGAGATCGGTTTATTCAGACCACAATGGTAAAGTTTATTGGAAAAGGCAGTAAGGCAATTTTCAATGTCACGCAGACTTTCACGGCCAGTTAATTGAGCAAAACTCATTACAAGGAAATGTTCCCGGCAAGTTAGGTTCCTAACCCGGTAGTCTCCTTTGTAGCGGTCAACACATTTAATAAATTCAAACTCTGGTATAAACATCATAAGTTGTGCAAAAACTGTTGTTCCGGAATACATATCGCTCAAAATAGGTAATTAGCGAAAATATGAATTCAAGTCGTAAAACCGAAAAAGCTTTGTAAATAACTATATATTAATAAATTATAACATTTAAAAAATAGCTTAACCGGACACTAGTGGATTAAAATATGAATTAATGGGCAGCCACGTAGGGTAGCCCGTACTACTAGCTCAAGGTTTTTTTGGTGCCAGCACCCGTATCAAGGGTGGTGAGAATGGTATTGCGGAAGCGCCATTCCACATCATCCGCTGCACCGTTGTAACGGATGAAAAGTTCAAGTACATCCAACAAATCCTGGCGGTCAAGCCAGCAATTGGCAATATTGACAAGGTAAGCCTCGCGGATATTGCTCCCTCCCTGGTTACCTGCATAGGTTCCGCCTGGCATCCCTGCACCCAAAACATTGGGATTGACCATGATGGAGAACATGATTTCTGAATTGGCAGCTGCGGAAGTGACAAGGTTCTGCTCATTACTTAATTTGTTCTCCAGTGGTTTAATGATCCATTGTTCTTCCGCCTTGCCATTTTGGGGGTTTATGTCAAAAAAGGTAAAGATGGGTTTATCCGCATTTTCGGTCCCGCACAGGTTCGATTCAATGCTGTCCATATAAGATTCAATAGCTGCTTTACGGAGTTCTGTTGTTGCAAATTGTATTGCAGGAAACTGCTTGTCCCAGAAAGCATAAGGAATCTGGATGTGCCATTTCCAGGTGATCTGGTTTTCGTAAGCCTTCTTCAGGAAAGAGGGAACCTTTTTGGCGATATCGATCCACCCTGCCAGGTAAGCAGCCCACCAGATAGCGGAACTGTAATATTCCCCACTCCCCCACGAATCGCGGATCACAAAGATGAATGATTTACCCGCTGTTTTCTGTGCCCACCGCCGGCGCTGAAGGTCAGCAAAAGGATCGTATTCATCCAACACATCAAATACCTGGAACTGATCCTGCCCCGGTGAATCGGGCCATTTGCCTGAAACAACGCATTTTTGAATCACCTCATTCTGATCTGCAATACTAAGGCGGCAGTACTTGGCATTAATAGTATTGATGCCAACCATTTTGCTGCCATCTGCGTTCATGATAACCTGAACGAAGGCGCAGCCGAATTTCAGGTAATCGCGCAAAGCCTTGGACATGAAACGGCGAACCAGCCGTGAATTGGCAAAGGTGATCAATGACTTATCCTTCACACGGGAAATGACCTCATTACCCGACTCATCAAAATCGGTCACGGTACAGGCAAAAATACCCTGCCCCAGCGTAAAATTGCGTGTGAATTTCAGGCCCGTATTTAAAACACCCACGCTGCTGATCACCTGGTCAGCCATCGAAGGGAAATCATTGTTATTTCCCCAGACCGCTATTTTGGTATCACCTACAATAAGGTATTCCTCATCCGGGTATTTGGGCTGTAATACATTCTTTGGTTTTTCGGAAGGGGTACCGGAGGTTGTTGCCTGGTAACTCTTACCATAAGCAATCAACGGAACACCGGCGTTGTTGAATAAGATTTCTGCTATAATGGTTGTTTTAGGGGGCGATCACGCAGGTAGAGACGATCACGTAGGATCGCCCCTACAGTTTTATTTTTTTACCATTCCATTCAAGGATTCCGTCGATATGGACAGGCGTTACATGACCGGATGCATTGTTATCCGCGTCAACAGGAAGTATACCGCGCATACAATTATCACGTATATTAAAACGCAGTCCGGCAGCTACCGCACGCGGAATGAAAACAAGCTCACCGTTTTTCTTCACAAACTTGATGGAAAATGTGACCTGCTTCCCATTGGGGGCATCATTTAACTCAAACTCTTTGAGCGCTAGATTACGGCTGATAAAGTGTATTGGCTCCATATTACACGGATTTGAAAAGGATTACACGGATTGTGGGTAAAGATAGATGGAGGGGATGTAGAGGAAAAGGACAAAAAAATCGTCCTGACGAAATGCAAAATTTATTTTAAGAATTACACACATGTTTATGAGAAAAGTTTACGAAAAATAAAGTCGCCTTTCGATGATTTTAAAGTATAAATATTATTTTTACAAGATAAGTCTGACCCTTATCAGGCCTATACGCCCAAATTTGGATGCTAGGCCTGATTTCGTCAGGCGTATATACGAGTTATGCACTATTTAAACGCGACAGACAGAATTGAACTTTAGACAACAAATAGCAAAATATGTGTCTGGCAATGTGACAACAGATCAGCTTCCAGACATCGCAGTTCAAGGACTCGAAGAAGGGCTTGACACGCCATCACTTTGCATTTTGGCAGGACTTAGTAAAAATGAAAGTCCTTTTCAAATTGAGCTTTATTTCAAATTGACGCTCGATGAATTAAAAATCGAGCTTCCTGACCGGAGACAGGCAGCTATTGAATATTCAATGGCGATAGTTGACGAGATTCTTAATGGGGAAAAAGATATTATAAAAGGGACAACGGAGCTGCACCATAACGCCATTGAGAGCTTTGACTTCTTTGCCGAAAGCAATCAATATTGTTATGATTCTATTGGTTATGATACTGTTTACGGGCTTTTTGACACTATTGACGAATTAACCAATGAAGACAGACCGTTGCGAGGTGACAAATCAAACGAACATTTCATGGTTGAGACGAAAGCACAATTATTTGAGGAACTCAAAAAATGGAAAGACAAAATGGAAAACAGTGCATAACTTCAGCTACCCGTCAAGTGCGGCAGCGGTGGTTTTCGGTGTGCATCTTTCCGCCCGGGCTTCTTTTCGGCTTGACAGGAAATCGCCCGCAGTCCGCCCCTGCGTGTAGCTTCCTACGTTGTGTGTCATGCCAAAAAAAACACAAACAAAAAATTAATACCATGAGAAAAACATTTTTGCTTTTGATCCTATCGTTTATATCACAATTTTGTTTTTCGCAACAGAAATACAAAGTAAACTACGAACAACTGAAAGAATTTGAAGGTTTGTATGAATATTATAATCATACTACACTCAAAATGGCAGCATCACCCAAAGACACCATTTTGTATGCAATCTTGGATAAAAGCAGGTATTCATTGACGCCTTCCGGCAAAGACCTGTTTTTAAATATGCAAAAAGTGAAAGTTCAGTTTTTAAGAAATAAATTACATGCTATTTCCGGTTATATTAATGATAAAGACACATTTAATTTATTGAGCAAAAATGTTTATTTCCCCAAAGAAATGTGGTTTCCAAGACCAACAACCGCTAAAGGTTTTAAATATAAATATGATAAACCAAAGGATTTAAAAGATGGATTACAAATTGGAAATATTGAGAAATCAGGTTTGGATATAGCATTATTAGCAGAAATGACGCGAAAGATTGTTGATGGAACATATCCAAATGTTCATAGCGTTTTAATAATTAAAGACGGAAAACTTGTGTTTGAGGAATATTTCTATGAATACACAAAAGATACTTTACAGGAACTTCGTTCCGCTACAAAAAGCTTTGTTTCTGCTCTTACTGGAATTGCAATTGAAAAAGGGTTCATCAAAAGTAAAAATGAAACGGTACTTTCTTACTTTCCTGAATATACTTTTGCTAATAATTCGGATTTAAAAAAACAAATTACCATTGATAACCTACTTACCCAGCAAAGCGGACTTGATTGTGATATAAGTAATGAAAAATCAGAAGGCAATGAAACAAAAATGAGCAATACCGATGATTGGGTAAAATTCACATTAGACCTTCCAATGAGTGATATTCCCGGTGGTAAAGGAATGTATTGTTCAGGGAATCCAATTACACTTGGCCGAATAATCGAAAAAACAACAAAACAACCACTACCGGAATTTGCTGAGCAAACACTTTTTGCACCATTAGGAATAACTAAATTCAGGTGGAATTTTAAACCCGACAAATCAAGTTCTGAGACTTTTTGCCAACTCTATTTACGACCACGAGATATGGCTAAATTTGGTTTGCTTTATTTAAACAAAGGGAATTGGAATGGGCAGCAAGTAATTTCTGCTGATTGGGTGCTGCAATCTTTATCAAAACATTCAGTAATTCAGGGTGTAGATTATGGTTATTTATGGTGGCTCAAGTATTTGGATGCAGATGGAAGCAGATATTATGGTAAAGCTGCGCAAGGCAATGGAGGACAGAAAATTTACATTTGGCAAGAACAAAATATGGTAACAGTTATTACAGGCGGGAACTATAATTCACAATCACCTAGTGACGAACTAATAAGAAAATATATATTGCCGGCATGTAATAAGAAATGACGGAACCCAAGTAAAGGCACGAACGCACAATCGAGTAGCCCGCCCCACCAGAAAACACTGGCAGGGAGAGGCTCTCACACCACTGTAGTGCGGTTCTCGTATATAGCGGTTCATTAAGATGCGGAGCAATTTTCTCGTAATAAGTAAGCATAGCCTCATACCCTCTTTTACGCAGACGTTCTAAGGTGATCGATGTGACCAGAATCTAATGCTTCAAGGCGTTACCCTTGCGCATAAGGGACTTTCACCCTCTGGACTTTCTTTAAAATTTAATTATTCAAAGAACTTAATTATATTTACCATTCAAGGCGCACACAGCAGTTACACGCAAGCCGGGTTTCGGCACTTCGTTGACAGGGAAGTATATATTTGAAGTGCAGCTTTTTGCAGGAAATTCGGTAGTTGAAATCCCGCCCTGCGTGTAGCTGCGAAAAGTTATAGACAATGCTAATAAAGACGAGGTAACAGAAAGTTTATCATTAAAAACAAACTTTGCTATGGACATTCAAGACAAGACCAAGGAAGAACTCAAAAAGGAGTTACCGGAATTACTTTATGAGATTGATTCTTTAAAGGCATTAAAAGGAAAACGTGCGGCAGAGTTAATCCTTGCGAACATAGAACTTGCCTTTCAGAACGATGAGAAAGAGAAACGTGCGGCAGAGTTAATCCTTGCCAACAAAGAACTAGTCTTTCAAAACGATGAGAAAGAGAAACGTGCTGCTGAGTTAATCCTTGCCAACAAAGAACTTGCCTTTCAAAACGATGAGAAAGAGAAACGTGCTGCTGAGTTAATCCTTGCCAATAAAGAACTTGCCTTTCAGAACGATGAAAAAGAAAAACAGGCCGCAGAATTAATCATTGCCAACAAAGAGCTTCTCTTTCAAAACGAAGAGAAAGAAAAACGGGCAGCAGAGTTAGTCATTGCCAATAAAGAACTTGCCTTTCAAAACGGTGAGAAAGAAAAACGTGCAGTTGAGCTTATCATTGCCAATAAAGAACTTGCCTATCAAAATAATGAGAAAGAAAAACGGGCCGCAGAATTAATCCTTGCGAACAAAGAACTTGCCTTTCAGAACGAAGAGAAAGGAAAACGTTCTGCTGAATTAATTATTGCTGACAAGGAGCTTGTCTTTCAAAAAGAAAAGAAGAAGAAACGGGCTGCAGAGCTTATCATCGCAGACAAAGAGCTTGCCTTTCAAAGCAAAGAGAAAGAAAAACGGGCAGCAGAGTTAATCATCGCTAACAAAGAACTTGTTTTTCAAAACAGGGAGAAAGAAAAACGGGCAGCTGAGTTAATCATTGCTAACAAAGAACTTGAGGCGTTTTCATATTCGGTCTCTCATGATTTGCGCGCTCCGCTACGTCACATAAACGGGTATGTTGACTTGCTTTTAAGCCGCTTTTACGATCCCCTTCCTGACAAAGCAAGGCATTACTTAGATAACATAGCCGATTCGTCCCGCCAGATGGGTATATTAATTGACGATTTGCTGCAATTTTCACGCACCGGCCGACAAGAAATGAGGCAAACCAACTTAGACATGAATATCATTGTTCAGAAAGTTTTAGCACCGATAAAACAGGAGAACCGCGAACGGAATATCGAATGGCGCATTGCCTCACTGCCTCATGTTTATGGCGACCAAGCTATGCTGTATTTGGTTTGGTCGAACTTGTTAGGCAATGCGGTTAAGTTTACCCTTACCAGGGAAAAAACCATTATTGAGATAAACGTTATCGATGAAAATGATGCATTTATTTTTTCTATTTGCGACAATGGCGTGGGTTTCGATATGAAATATGCTCAAAAATTATTTGGCGTTTTTCAGCGCTTGCACACTAACGATGAATTTGAAGGAACAGGCATTGGACTTGCCAATGTTCACCGTATTATTTTTAGGCACGGAGGGCGCACCTGGGCCGAAGCCGAACCAGACAAAGGGGCAACATTTTATTTTTCACTACCTAAAAATAAGGAAGATTAATCATGGTTAAATTAAGAACAATTCTGTTGGCAGAAGACAATTCGAAAGATGTAGAATTAACGCTGGAAGCGATGGCAGAAAATAACCTGGCCAACAATGTTGTTGTGGTAAAAGACGGTGTAGAAGCTTTGGAATATCTTCGCTACGAAGGAAAGTATAAGCTTCGCGAATCCGGCAACCCCTGTGTGATTTTACTCGATATTAAAATGCCACGTATGGATGGCATTGAGGTACTTCGCAATATTCGAAGTGACGCTGCATTAAAAAGAATTCCGGTGGTTGTGCTTACTTCTTCGCGCGCTGAAATAGATATAATCAACACCTACGAATTGGGAGTGAATGCTTACGTGGTAAAACCGGTCAGTTTCCAGCAGTTTATTGAAGCCGTGAAACAAATAGGCAGTTTTTGGGCAGTTATAAACGAACTACCAACTGAAGGGAGGATCATAATATGAAAAAAATGGAGAAATCAAAAGTCTTACTAAATGTTTTGTGTCTTGAAGATGAGTTGAAAGACACCGAACTTTTAAATGAAATGCTTGTAGATGCAGGTTATCTGGTTAACATGGACATTGCTGCAGGAGAAAAAGAGTACCTCTCTTTCTTAAAGGGCAGGAACTATGACATTATACTTGCCGATTACACATTGCCCGGATTCGATGTCCACACTGCACTCAAATTGGCGCTGGAGCTGCAACCCGAAGTCCCTTTTATTTGTGCATCAGGCACAGTTAGCGAAGATAAGGCTGTTGAATTGCTTAAACTGGGAGCTACCGATTATGTGTTTAAAGATAGGTTAGGTCGGCTTGGCTTTTCAGTCCGGCGGGCTTTGGAAGGGGTAGCTAATCAAAAAGAGTGGAAGAAAGCGGAGGAGAAACTTAAAAAAAGTTATGCCCTTCTGCAGATTGCGGGAGAAAAAGCAAAACTGGGTGGATGGAATGTTAATCTGGAAGAAAACCGTTCTATCTGGTCTGATGAAGTGGCGGCAATACATGAAATGCCTACAGGGTACTCACCTTTGGTAGAAGACGGAATCAACTTTTATGCCCCAGAGTGGCGTGAAAGAATCACAAAAGTTTTTACTGATTGCGCGCAGGAGGGAATTCCCTATGATGAAGAAATGGAGATAATCACCGCCAATGGAAAGCGGGTTTGGATTCGAACAATCGGAGAACCAATAAAAAATGATTCCGGTAAGATTATTAAAGTGCAAGGGGCATTTCAGGACATTACAGAACGAAAAAAGGCGGCGGATGCAGTACACCAAAGCAAGAAAGAACTGGACAGTCTGTTCAAGGCATCGCCGGAGTTGATAAGTTTCATCGGGTTCGACGGCTATTTCAAACGATTAAACCCGGCATGGGTGAAGACGCTCGGATATCCGATGGATAAGTTGCTGTCCTTACCTTTTATTGAGTTCGTCCACCCCGATGACCACGAGGCTACCAACGCCGAAGTTGCAAAGCTCGCCGGGGGGCAAAGGACAATCCGGTTCGATAACCGGTATCGTTGCAATGACGGTTCATACCGATGGCTGTCATGGTCGGTTATTCCTGACCTAAAGGAAAAACTGCTCTATGCAGTCGCCCGGGACATCACCGAGCGCAAGCGGACTGAGGATGCGATGCGCAAAAGCGAACTGAAGTTCCGGAATTATATTGATTATGCACCCCATGGTGTGTTTGTATTTGACGAAATGGGAAATTATGTTGAGGTAAACACGGCAGCATCCACCATTACGGGGTATAGCAAAGATGAACTTCTTTCCATGAAACTTTCCGAACTTATTCCGGAAGAATCCATGGAGATTGCTGCACGTCATTTTGAGAAAGTAGTCAGGGACGGTTTTGGAACAGGAGAATTTCCTTTTATAAAAAAAGACAGATCAATAGGATATTGGTCAGTAGACGCTGTAAAACTTTCGGATCAGAGATTCCTTGGATTTGTTGTTGATATCACTAAGCGAAAGCAGTCGGAAGAAGCGCTGCGGGAGAGTAAAGCTAAGTATCAGGAAATCTTTGAATCTACCGGCACAGCAACATTTATTGGTGACGAGAATGGCATTATCCTTATGGCAAACAAGGAGTGTTATTCCACTACGGGATATACTGCTACTGAAATTATTGGACAGAAATGGGATCAATATTTTGCTCCTGAGAGTTTGCAGGAGATAATGAAGAACCACCACCTCAGACGTCAAAATCCTGATTTAGCTCCAAAAAAACATGAAGTAAAACTTTTTAATAAACAGGGAGAAAAACGGGATGTCATTCTTAATATCAGTATGATATTCGGCACCAAACAAAGTATCGTTTCTATTTTAGACATCACCGAACGCAAACGGGCGGAAGAAGCACTTCTTCAATCGGAGCTAAATTTCCATCGTTCAATTTCAGAATCACCCATAGGCATACGTATCGTTTCTGTCGATGGAGATACAGTTTATGCCAATAAGGCTTTCCTTGATATGTACGAATTCAACAGTCTGGAAGAGTTTAAAAATACGCCTGCAATAAATCGATATTTGTCCGAAAGTTATGCACAACATCAGAAAAGAAAAGAAAAAAGAAAAAATGGACATGATATATTTGATTATGAGATAAGTATTATACGTAAAAACGCGGAAATCCGCCATATAAAAGTTTCGAGAAAAGAAGTTTTGTGGAATGGTATGAAACATTTCCAGGTAATAAACCTGAATATTACGGAACAACGAAATGCGGAAGAAGAATTGAGAAAACTTTCCAGAGCCGTAGAACAAAGCCCCAATGCCGAATGTATTACTGATACAGAGGGAATAATTGAATATGTCAACCCCATAACGATTGAATTGACAGGTTACACACAGGAAGAACTGCTCGGACAGAAATCAAGTATATTCAGTTCGGGCGAGAAACCAAAAGAAGAATATGCCGAACTCTGGCAAACCATAAAATCGGGGAATGTTTGGAAAGGTGAATTACACAACAAAAAGAAAAACGGTGAACTCTACTGGGAATATGCCACCATTTCGCCCATTTTTGACGATCTCGGTAGCATAACACATTATTTAGGAATAAAAGAAGATATAACTGCAAAGAAGCAGTTGCTTGATGAATTGATTGCAGCAAAAGAGAAAGCAGAAGAAAGCGAACGTTTGAAATCTGCATTCCTGGCCAACATGAGCCACGAAATACGCACACCCATGAATGGAATTCTGGGGTTTGCAGGGTTACTAAAAGAGCCTAATTTATCAGGCGATGAAATGCAAGAATACATTGAAATCATCGAAAAAAGTGGAGTCCGCATGCTCAATATTATCGACCAGATTGTCGACATTTCGAAAATTGAAGCCGGACTGATGGAGGTTCACATCGGGGATACGAATATTAACGAACAAATCGAATATATCTATAAATTCTTTAAAGCAGAGGTTGAAAGTAAAGGGATGAAACTTACCTATAGCGTCAGCTTTCCTGAAAAAGAATTAATCATTTCGACTGACAAAGAAAAGATATATGCAATTTTAATCAATCTCGTTAAAAATGCCATTAAATATAGTTTTGACGGTTCGATAGAATTTGGATATAGCAATTTAGTTATCAATAATCGTACGTTTCTACAATTTTTCGTAAAAGACACTGGAATAGGAATTCCCAAGGAACGGCAGGAAGCAGTCTTTGAACGTTTTATTCAGGCCGACATCGGCGACAAAAGAGCCTATCAGGGAGCTGGGTTGGGGTTATCGATCTCTAAAGCATATGTCAAAATGCTTGGCGGCAAAATTTGGGTTGAAAGCACAGAAGGACATGGTTCTGTATTTTACTTCACAATTCCTTACCAAGTTGAACTGGTAGAAGATATTGTAGCTAAAAACACCATTTTTGCAGATGAAATGTTGCCTCAAATTAAACGTATAAAAATATTAGTTGTTGAGGACATTGAAGAAGCTTCACTCCTCATTAAAATTTTAATCAACAAGTTTTGTAAAGAAGTTTTATGTGCAAGGGACGGATTCGAAGCAGTTGAAATTTGTCGCAATAATCCTGACATCGACTTGGTTCTGATGGATATTAAAATGCCAGTAATGAACGGATATGAAGCAACCCGGGAAATCAGGCAATTTAACCCCAGCGTGGTAATAATTGCTCAAACAGCTTTTGCACTATCTGGTGACAGGGAAAAGGCAATTGAGGCTGGATGTAATGATTATATTACAAAACCCATTAAGAGAGATGAATTAATGGAGTTAATTCAGAAATACTTTAAGAAATAATTAAAAGTAAACAGAAAAATAAACACAGAAAACAAAGCACTTTGTAATAAAACTGACACAGAGATGAGCAATGATACTAAATATCGAATATGAGTCGAAAAATCCTTTTCACAAAAAAATGGAAATCTTTTGCAATTCTGATTATTGGAATTGTTTTAACCATTGCAGCAGCTATTTATACAAAAAAAAATTCGGAAACTTTAGCAAAACGTGAATTTGCTTTGGTATGTAATGAAATTACAACAAAAATATCCACACGTCTTCACTCACATGCTCAACTGTTACGAAGTGGAGCATCATTATTTGCAATATCTGATTCGGTTACGAGAAAAGACTGGAAAATATTTATCGAAAGTTCCAAATTAAATGAGAATTTACCAGGTATTCAGGGTGTCGGCTTTTCAGTCATTATTAAAAAAGAACAATTACAACAGCATAATCAACAGATTAGAAAAGAAGGTTTTCCGGAATATACAGTTCGTCCGGCAGGAGACAGGGAAATATATACTTCTATTATTTATCTTGAACCTTTTGCCGACAGAAATCTACGAGCTTTCGGTTACGATATGCATTCTGAACCGATAAGAAGAAAAGCAATGGAACAAGCCTGCGATAACGACATTGCAGCACTTTCGGAAAAAGTTGTACTGATGCAGGAAACCGATAAAAATTTACAGGCGGGTACTTTAATGTATGTTCCTGTTTACCGGAAAGGTATGCCAATTAATACAATAGAAGAACGGCGCAAAGCCGTTTTGGGTTGGGTATATAGCCCTTATCGCATGGTTGATTTAATGCAAGGCATTTTAGGAAGCAGGGATTTAAACGATAACAATAAAATTCATTTGCAGATTTACGATAATGATAGCATTTCGCAAAATTCATTACTATTCGACAATCAAGGCAAATACACAATAGGTCACACTGATAAATCTGTCGAAACCCTTACAATTCCAATCGTGTTTAATGGAAAGAAATGGACTTTGCAGTTTTCAAAACCAAATGGGCAATTTGCATATTTTGAAAGCAAAGTGCTTGTAGTTTTATTAAGTGGTTTCATAATCAGTTTATTGTTGTTTTCTTTGTCGCTGTCATTATTAAATACTCGTTTTAGGGCACAGCAAATAAAGGAAAGCGAAATCAAATTAAGGGAACTTAATGCCACCAAAGACAAATTTTTCTCGATTATTGGCCACGACCTCAAAAGCCCTTTTAACTCCATTATCGGTTTTAGCAATCTTCTTGTGGAACAGATTAAAAATAAGGACATTGAAGGAATTGACGAGTATGCCAATATTGTCTTAAAATCGTCCAACAAGGCGATGGATTTATTGCTGAACCTGATGGAATGGTCGCGCTCGCAAACCGGAAGGATGGAATTCAATCCGGAGTATTTTGATTTGGTGTCCTGTATCAATAAAATAATTCTATTGTATGTTGACATTGCCGGGCAAAAATCAATCACCCTCAAAAATATTTTACCACATAAGGCGTCTGTCTTTGCTGATAATGCTATGATAAGCACAGTTTTGAGAAACTTGATTTCCAATGCTATAAAATTCACGATACCAGGCGGTAAGATCATTGTTTCAGCTATGGAAAAACAAAATGAGATCATCTTTTCGGTAAGCGATAACGGTGTGGGCATATCGAAAAACAGCATTGAAAAATTATTCCGGATCGACCAAAGTTACTCAACTACTGGTACTAATGAGGAGACAGGAACCGGACTGGGTTTGATCCTTTGCAAAGAATTTGTGGAAAAACACAATGGTAAAATTTGGGTCGAGAGTGAGGAAAGGAAAGGTTCAACATTTTATTTCACCTTGCCTTACAATGCCGAATCGCAAGAAAAAAAAGTAGTTGGAAAAGTTGTTCTGGCGCAAGACGAAGAGAATCAGATTAAAGACCTTAAAATATTAATTGCCGAAGACGATGAAACTTCGGAATTGTTGATTTCAATAACCATTAACAAATTTAGCAAAGTAGTTCTAAAGGCAAGAACAGGTAATGAAGCCATCGAAGTGTGCCGCATTAATCCTGACATTGATTTAATTCTAATGGATATTCAAATGCCTTATTTGAATGGTCATGAAGCAACCCGACAAATCCGACAATTCAACAAAGATGTTATCATAATTGCCCAAACAGCTTTTGGACTATCTGGTGACAGAGAAAAGGCAATTGAAGCGGGCTGCAATGATTATATTTCAAAACCCATTAACAAAGATGAATTACTTTCGCTAATACAAAAGCATTTCAAGAAATAATTAAAAGTGAACAGACAGATAAACCACAGAAAACAAAGCACTTGGCTAAAACCGCAAAATACCCGCAAATCCAGTTTCGGTGGTTCGTTGACAGAAAATTAAAATTTTGAAATGCAGCTCTTCGTAGGAAGTTCATTGGTTAAATCCCGCCCTGCGAGTAGCTGCGGAACCTTAGCCTGTCGTTAAATAGAGAAAGAAGCGAACACAAAAAAAGCCTTGTTTTCAAGGCTTTTTTGTTGATTTTTCAGAAAGGAAGATCATCTCCTTCTTTACCGGCTGGTTCCAATTCCCTTTTGGATTTCTTTGCCTTTTTGGAAGCTTTTTTTGATTCTCTTTCAGCTTCTTCAGTTTCTTCCTTTTTGGAAACGTAAAGGGTGTAGTCGCGACCGAAATTATCGGCTTGTTTCATTTTAGCCACTTCGAATGTGACGTATTTGACGCCGTCGTATTCGTAGCTGAATTGTTCGAGATCTTCAAGGCGACAGGTACATTTTGCAATGTTCAGACCTTCAACTTGCTTTCCTTTTCCGATGTAAAATTTTTTAAAAGTTTTCATGGTATTGATTTTTAGATAAAAATTATATGCAAGTGATCAGCGGACCATGGAGGGGCTGTCAAGAAACGTGGAATACCGGACCGAATGAAGTGAGGGAGGATATGCCGCGAAAGTTCTTGACAGAGCGGAGCGGTACCCGCAGTGGGAGCTAACTTAGCGTAGAATTTTATAAAAATCTCTTACCATCCAAAACTTTTGATTTGGAATCGGAATTCAAGCTGAAGTGCATTCTAAAAATGTATTTGGTGGGATGATCTATTCAGTGTACGAAGTGACTTCATATTGTCACACGGTGGTAAAATTGCCGTAATTGGTGTGAAGATACCCGACTTCCAAATAGACTGTGAAGCTGAAACAATCAAAAGCAAAAATGATTAGAAATCCGGGTTTGGAATAGCGGTAAAAGATGGAATACCGTTAAAAATCAAAAATGTTTTCAGGGCTTTTGGGGAGCAAACAGGGAACGACTTAGATTCAATATATGTCAAATGTGGCATGTTGACGAGGAAAATTTGTTGCCTTTATTCCTAATTTAATGCCTTCTGGTAAATAATGAAACTATCGGAATAACTATCAAGATAAGAACCCATGATATAAGAGGAACCACAAGGTAAACAAAAGCAGCTTTTGTCCCAGGAGGACTCAATGCACCACTGTAAGCAACCAATGAACCAATCGAGATTACCAGCATAAGGAAATAAAGTGTCGTACGCTTTAGAACCGACCAGCGACTGGAAATTTTAAAGTCAATCAGCAGCGCTGCGAAAGGAGAGATTACCCAGAATATAAAAAGTACTTCCAGTGGAATTGAATCATTATTTCGACCAGTATAGAGAACAAAACCGAGTGATCCCAATGCTCCGGCTAACACTACAATTAGCGCTATTATCCGATGCAAGTTCAGAGTAAGGATTTTCTTCAATGACGTTAATTTTAAGTTGCTAAAATTAAAAAAAAAGTTTTGTGTTTATTTTGTTTGTGAAAACTTCACAAACAAAATAAATGTTGTTGGAAATGCAAAGTTTTTCCGGCAAAAAAAAGGGAAACTCTTCCCTTTTTTTAATCAGTAAGCATAAGGATTACCGCATCCGTTATAGACATCTTCATCCGCAGCACTTGAAAGAAACTGCCGGTAAGGACCTTCCCCACATTTGGTACAGAATACTTCCTTTGATGAAGGCCAGTAATAGATGCTGGTACCCTTTAGAAGCTTCGTTTTGCATTTGGAACAACTGGATGAAAACTTGGCGGTGATCATCCTTGGATCATTTTTGTATTGGCTCATTCGTTATTACCGCTGCTCGTCGGATTTATTTTGGCACCTGGCACGCCTGTTGAATTATTGAATTCGGTTGAAAAACGTAAAATATTATTGTATTTATCTGAATTAAAATCCTTTAATAATTTAATCCAGGAAGCTAATAAGGTTATATTCAATGAATAGTTCAGGACCGTATTGTAAAACACACTATCATGAACGCGATTATTCCGGATATATAGGTTCAAATCCCGGATAAACTTGTGGTGATGTTTTTCAAACCGGCGCTGGTAAAATTCAAGATTTTCAAGAAACTGAAATTCAGTCATTTGTTTTGCCCATGCCCTTGGGACTTGTGTTGGCAGTTGGCACGCCGTTGAAAAAATCAGGAATCTTTTCTTGCAATCCAGAAACCTTTTTTGTCGCTGAAATCGATAAAGTCATAAAACGCAACTTTGGGTTTCTTCTTGTGCTTGGGATCTTTCTGGAGGACTTTCCAACCCCTGGCCGTTGTGGAAACCGTTTCGCACGTGATTTCAGGATAATACTTGTGGACATACTGTGTCATTGGTTTTGCCTATGCCTTTAGGACTTGTATTGGCATCTGGCACGCCATTATTAATTATTCGGTTGGTTGATAAGAGGTGATGACAAGGCGGCCGTCTTCGACCTTCACATAGATGATTTCATTGGGCAGAAAACCAGCTTTCTGAAGCCAGTTACCGGAGAAAGTCAGCTTTGGAATCACCTTTATGTCACGCGTATATTTCCTGGAAACATACTTTGGCTGGAGTTTAAATGTGCGTGTCATGGTTAATCCTCCTGTGGTTTAAGGATGAATATGGCGGGCGATGGGTCGTCAAAATCCTGACCTTCGAT
>Ga0209430_1001625_pt1 | contig 16186 bp, 16 predicted proteins | sample BarGraIncub1133A_FD_184504 | JGI IMG/M metagenome (GOLD analysis project Ga0209430, IMG submission 184504) | Arctic peat soil microbial communities from Barrow, Alaska - Barrow Graham LP Incubations 11-33A (SPAdes) (version 2) | ecosystem: Environmental > Terrestrial > Soil > Wetlands > Peat... | reverse complement strand
GGCAATGTCGCTCTTGCCTGTCTGGACGGATGTAATTACTGGACCGAAGTCCATGTCATCAACAACGAGTTCAAGACCGAGCTTCTCGGCAATCTTTGTTGCGATTTCAACGTCGATGCCTTCATAGGTGCCGTCGTCCTTGACCATCTCATACGGAGGGAATGCGGCATTGGTTGCCATGTGAAGTTTGCCTGTTTCTACTGTGGTAACGGTAGTGGCCGCTGCCGAAGGCGCGGCGGAAACGTCAGATGCAGAAGTAGCAGCCTTTGTGCCACAGGCAGCAAGAGAAAGAAGCATTGTAAGCGCAAGAACAGAGACTAAGATCTTTTTTAGGTTTTTCATTTAGTTTCACCCCATAATAATAAATAAATATCCGGTTTCTTTTCCGTGTGTTTGATTATATTACGGAGTGGATGATTATTCAAGAGATTTTTTGATTATTTCAATAATTCTGCATAATACTCAAAATATCCTGCATAATTATGCAGAAATTGCAATAATATTCATAAACAATCGCATAATTATGCACAGAAAAACTTATAATATCGATTTTCCACCGAATTTTTCGGCAAGCTTGCTGTATTTTTTACACATTTGGAGTCGTTCGTTCTCTCTTCCGCCTATCGCTTCGATGGAGATATACGATCCCTTCGACAAAGGAGATATGCGATCCCTTCGACAAAGGAGATATACGAACCTTGCATTTGCCGTCAAGAAGCGTTATCCCATCGGTGAAGTCAGCTCCTGCCTCCCAAAGAACGCACGACAATTCGCGCATGAGCCTTGCCCTGTTTTCATAGGAAATTTCACAACAAAGCCCGACTGCACGTCTTCTTGAGCTGTGCTTGATGTCATGCGTCGTATACTCACCGCTTCCGCTGGAGGATATAACGTCGCCTGCTACGGTCACGGTATCGGAATATTATACGGCGCCGCGGCAAACAACAGTTCCACTAATGATGCAGGCTTCGCCGATGTTTGCGCCGTCTATGACGTAGTTGACTACTCTTGAATTAGCTCCCACGCGGCTTCCCGTGTGAATTACACTTCTGCCAATCACCGCGTCGCGTTTGATGAGTGCGCCTTCGCAAATTATGCAGGGCGGAATAAGCCGCACAGAATCGGGAAGATTGGGCGGAGTGTATATTCCGGAGGATAAAGAGTTGGTCTCTGCGGGAATTATTTTTAGTTTTCCGTCAATCGCGTCCAGACAGCAGCAAAGATAGCTCTTGCTGTTGCCGATATCGCACCAATAGCCCTGCATCGGGACGCCGACGATGTCAAGATCCAATTGTGCCATAAGCGGAAATAGGTCGCGCGCAAAATCAAAAGGTGCGTCGGGCGGAATTAGCTCAAGAACCTCGGGCGAAATCATATATATCCCAGTATTGACAAGGTCGGTCACCACTCTTTCCCAACTGGTTTTTTCGATAAAGCTTATTACCCTGCCGTTTTTGTCGGTTAATACGGTACCATAGGGCAAGGGCTCAGAGTGGGAATATAGCGCCATAGTAACCATTGCGCCGTTTCTTTTATGTTCGGATGCAAGGTACTTAAGGTCAAAGTCGCAGGCGGCGTCGCCACTGATGATCTAAAAATCCTCGCGGCCCACGAATTCCAGACAGGAGCGAACTCCGCCCGCTGTTCCTAGAGGTTTTTTTTCGATATTATACTGCATCGAAACGCCGAATTTTGCGCCTTCTCCGAAGTGACGGGTAATGCACTCGGGCTTGTGTCCAAGGGTAACGCAAAGTTCGGAAAACCCGTTTCGTTTTAAAAGCTCTGTCAAGTGCTCCATCAGAGGTTTTCCAAGAAGCTCCGTCATCGGTTTTGGCATAAGGTCACATATCGGACGCAGTCTTGTTCCCTTTCCGCCGGCCATAATAATTGCTTTCAAACCGCTACTCCCTTTCGTTGAAGGTTCTACTCTTATCACCTTAATAGTATTTCTCGAGAAAGGCGAAAATAATCTTAGAAAAGATGCCACGTTTGTTTTCTGATTTTATGGGGTTTTAGCAGGCAACTATTGTAAATAATCAAAAATGTTGATATAATATGAAATCCACTGTGGACATTTCAATTCGGAATAATAAGCGAGGATTCGCTTTATAAAGCGGACGAGTTTTGATTGTTCGGCATAATGCAAAGTCTATTGGTTTTACAGGGAGATACATCCGTTTTTCGGAAGGATTGGTTTTGGATATGAACAAGAACTTAAGAAGGCTGCTTGAACCCGGGACGAGACTTTATTTTCTCTTTCTTTTGATTTTTGCGGGGATAGAGTTTCTTTTCAATATCAAGCTTGCAATAGCTGAGATGGCAGTAGTTGTGTTGCTTTTGGTATATTTTGTCATCATTAACCGCCGCGGACGTGCGGCATTTCAGGCCTATATCGAATCCGTTACAGCCGACGTGGAGGCTGTAAAAAGCGACACGCTCATCAACTTTCCGCTGCCGATGGTGGCGTTTAAGTTGGATAACACTGCTATTGTATGGGGAAACACATATTTCTCTGATGTTTTTGGAAAAAAGAAATTACATTTTGATACACGGCTTTCAGATTTGGTTGACGGCTTCAAGTCAAAATGGTTGACAGAGGGCAAGCTTCAGTATCCCGAGCTTGTCGAGGTTAACGGCAAACGTTACAAGATATATGGCAACATCGTCCGCGGAGAAACCGAAAACAGCCGAGGCTTTATGGGCATAAGTTACTGGCTTGACGTTACGGAATATGACCAGATCAAAGAAGAATTCGAAAATTCTCGTCCGATAGTTGCTATAATACTGTTTGACAATTTGGACGAATTATCAAAAAATCAACCCGAAAGAATTAAAACGCGTTTGCAGAACGCAATTTCCGAAAAGGTGGAAAACTGGGGCGCAGACATGGGCGGCATAGTCTGCCATTATGACAAGGACAGATTCCTGCTGATTTTTGAACAGCGTCATTATAAAAAGCTCGTTGACGAGAAGTTTTCGATTATGGACAGCGTGCACGAGGTCGTCAGTCCCAGCGGAATACATGCCTCAGTCAGCATCGGAATCGGGCGCGACGGCGGAAGCTTTGAAGAAAACTTCAATTTTGCCGTTCTAAGCACCGAAATGGCTCTTTCGAGGGGCGGAGATCAGACAGTCATCAAAAATCGCTTCAACTTTGAATTTTTCGGCGGACGCGGAGCAGAAATCGAAACACGTACAAAGGTCAAATCACGAGTTATGGCAAGCGCGCTTGCAGAGCTTATGAAGTCCTCCGGTCAGGTGTTCATTATGGGGCACAAGGTCGGAGATATGGACTGTATCGGTGCGGCGGCGGGTCTCTGTTGCATCTCGCGAAAGCTGGGTTGCAAAGCGTATATTGTGATAGATGAGAAAAACAGCGCAGCGACAAGTCTTTTGGAGAAGCTTCGCTCCGCTTCCGAGTATAAGGATACGATAATCAGTCCGCAGGATGCCATTATGAGGGCAGATAGAAACACGCTTCTGATTATCGTTGACGCAAACCGTCCGGAACAGGTCGAGGATCAGAGCCTTCTGATGGCCTGCAACCGAGTTGCGGTAATCGACCATCACAGACGTGCGGCAAGTTACATTCAAAATGCGACATTGACTTTCCTCGAACCGTATGCCTCCTCAGTGTGCGAGCTAACCTGCGAACTTGTTGCTGAACTTGTCGAACAAGCAGACATTCTTAAGGTTGAGGCTGACGCGCTGCTGAGCGGCATTGTTATGGACACAAAAAACTTCACTATGCGCACGGGTGAGAGAACCTTTGACGCTGCGGCGTTTTTAAACCGCGCGGGTGCGGATACGATTACGGTGAAAACGATTCTGCAAAACGATATGGACGATACTGTCTCGCGCTATAAAATCCTTCAGCAGGTTAAACGCTACCGCGAGCATATTGCCATAGCTGTCATCGAAGAGCCGCAGGACCGAATTGTTGCGGCGCAGGCGGCGGATGAAATGCTGAACATTATCGGCATTCAGGCATCAATTGTGATTTACCCCACTGAAAATGGTGGTGCAACTATTTCCGCTCGCTCCATAGGAGAGGTAAACGTTCAGGTGCTTCTGGAGGAGCTAGGCGGCGGCGGAAACAGGTCTGCGGCCGGAGTTCAGATTGAAAACATATCTCTGCGAGATGCGGTTGGAAAGCTTTTCGTAGCAATCGACAACTACTTCGGAGAATAAAAACTGGTATTAAACAACGGAAAGTGAGGATAAAAATATGAAGGTAATTTTTCTGATAGACGTTAAAGGTCAGGGCAAAAAAGATGAAATTAAAGAGGTTTCCGACGGCTACGCCAGAAACTTCCTTATCCCCAAAAAGCTGGTTGCGCAGGCAACGGCGGACGCTCTCAACACAATACAGCTTAAGGAAAAGGCGAAGATCGCGCATGCGGCAAAGGAAAAGGCACTGGCTTCGGACAATGCAAAAAAACTTGAAAGTGTAGTTGTCAAAGTTCCTGCAAAGGCAGGAACAGCCGGAAGACTTTTCGGCTCGATTACGTCAAAGGAAATCAGCGATGCTCTTTTAAAACAGTTTGATATTTCGATTGACAAAAAGGATATCGTTCAAAGTGAGCCCATCAAGAATTTCGGCACGTATTCCGTTAAGTGCAAGCTCGGCCATGAAGTGAGCGGCACTATAAATTTGGTCGTAACAGAAGAAAAATAACTTTGAGATAAGGAATTTTCTATGGACGAACTTTTTGAACTGAGGACCCCGCACAGCGCTGAGGCGGAACAGGCGGTTATTGGCTCGATGCTGATTGACCCTGCCTGTATCCCAGACGTTCTGAACAAGGCGAGAACTGACGACTTTTATTTGGAACTGAACCGTGATGTGTTTGATACCATCAGTAATATGTACATCTACGGACGTGCCGTTGACCCTGTCACGGTGCTTGACCAAATGCGTGTTCGGGGCTGTATCAAGGATAACTCCCAGAGCTATCTGCTAGAACTCATGCAGGTGACGCCGACTGCCGCTAATGTCATGAAATATGTTGACATTTTGCGTGAGCAGTCCCTTTTGCGTGCCTTAATGAGAGTCGGAAATGATATTACCGGAATGGTTCACGACGGCTTGGGCGAGGCGGACACCATGCTCGAAGCGGCTGAGAGAAAGATTTACGCCCTACGTCAAGGACGAACAATCGGCGGACTTGAGAAAATTTCAAATGTTATTCAGGATGTATACAATCAAATATCCGAGATGGCAGCAACGGGCGTTAAAATACCCGGTCTTCCGACAGGACTTCACGATCTGGACAGCGCTATTCTGGGACTTAACAAAGGCGACCTCGTTCTTATTGCTTCCAGACCCGGTATGGGTAAAACGAGTATCGCCCTAAATATTGCCATGCACGTTGCGAAAACCTCTAAGAAAATCGTTGCGATTTTCTCTCTTGAAATGTCGCGTGAACAGCTTGCGATTCGCCTTTTGGCCGGAGAAGGGCTGGTTGACGCTCAGAAGCTGCTGACGGGGCGTCTCAGTGCGCCGGAATGGCAGAGAATCGGGGCAGCGGCGTCAACAATTAGCGAAACAGAAATGCTCATTGACGATAACCCCTCGTTGTCGGTTGCCGAAATGAATTCCCAATGCCGCAGACTCGACAATCTTGGGCTTGTTGTCATCGACTATTTGCAGTTAATGCAGTCCGCCGGAAGCGGACATACCTACGCAGGGGAAAACCGCCAGCAGGCTGTTTCCGATATGAGTCGTATGCTCAAAATTATGGCAAAGGAACTGAACGTGCCTGTTATCTGCCTTTCCCAGCTTTCCCGAGCGAACGAGAGCAGAGCAGACAAGCGTCCTATGCTTTCCGACTTGCGTGAATCAGGCGCAATCGAACAGGATGCCGATATTGTAATCGGTCTTTACAGGGAGGGCTATTACGATACGGAATGTGCGAATCCCAATGATGCCGAAGCGAAAATTCTTAAAAATCGCCACGGTGAGCTGAAAACCGTGCAGCTTATGTGGTTGCCGGAATATACCAGCTATGTTTCGGTCGAGAGGTACCATGACGACGAAAATTGATATTGAACTTTTCGAAAAATATGATATGCTTCCGAGAAGTGGAATCGTGCTCTGCGCCGTTTCCGGAGGCAAGGACTCCATGTATCTTTTAGAAAAGATGACGGAACTTGCGCCTGACTACGGCTTTGAGATACGCTGTGCGCACTTTGACCACCGCCTGCGCGGAGCCGAGTCGGACCGCGACAGGAAATTTGTAGAAGATTACTGCGCGAAGAGGAACATCCCGTGCTATATCGGCTTTGCCGATGTCGCTGTCTTTGCCGCGGAAAACGGAATGGGAACCGAGGAAGCAGCACGAACATTGCGTTACGATTTCCTCGAAAAAACCGCCGATGAAATCGGAGCGGCAAGAATCGCAACGGCGCACACGGCGGACGATAACACGGAAACCATGCTCTTTAATCTCTCGCGCGGCAGCGGATTGAAAGGGCTTTGCGGAATTCCTCCGATGCGCGGAAGAATCATCCGCCCAATGCTTCGAACCACGACGGAAGTTGTTTTGCAGTATCTTAAGGAAAAGGATATTCCTCATATTGAGGACTCGACGAACTTTGAGGACGACTACTCGCGAAACAAAATTCGACACAATGTCGTTCCCGAACTGCGTCATATAAGCTCCGGCTTTGACGAAAACCTTATCCGTTGCGCAACTCTTTTGCGCGAGGACGAAGAATATCTGGCGTTGATTGCACAGAACTTCGTGGATTCAAATCTTCACTCAAACTCAATCCCCGCTGCGAAATTTGCCGCACTGCCTAAGCCCGTTTCGGCTCGGGTTTTGCAGATTCTTGTGCCTTGCGGACTGTCCAGTGCGCATATCGACTCCGTTCGGGAAATCGCAGTCAGGAACGAGAGCCATGCCTATGCCGATATTCCCAGCATGCGGGTCGTGCGCGAATACGACAAACTGATATTCGGAGCAAAAGAGCGTACCGAAATTCCGAAGCGTAAGGTGCTAATTGGCAAAATTATGGAAATTCCGGAAGCAGGACTTGAAATATCCTGTGAATTAATTGAAAATTGTAAGGAAATTCATAATTCCTTTAACATTTTGTTCTTTAAAAGTGATAGCATCTGTGGTAATATATTTGTCATGTCCCGCTTGGAGGGCGAAAAGATACGCCTGAATGGCAGAAACTGCACAAAAACTCTCAAAAAGCTGTTTTCCGAAGCAAAGCTAAACGGAGAAAACAAATCTCTCATACCTGTTCTGTACGACGAAAAGGGTATTATTGCGGTTTACGGCTTCGGAATAGCGGAGCGCTGCTGCCCAGCGGCGGGAGAGCGAGTTATAAAAATTGAGATAAAACCCAAAAGTGTCGGCAATACAATATAAATATGTCGGCGCAGTTTAATTTATATATTATTTCTGGGGAGAATTATTGGGATGACAAACGATATAATGAAGGTACTGCTGTCGAAAGAGGACATTGATACGCGTGTTATTGAACTCGGAAAAGAAATTTCGGAAAGATTCGAGGGAACCGAGCCGCTCTTCATCGGCATACTGAAAGGCAGCTTTATTTTTATGGCCGACCTGATACGCAACGTAAATCTGAAATGCTCCATGGATTTCATGGCGGTTTCGTCTTACGGCGCAGGCACTACAACTTCGGGCGCCGTAAAAATTAATAAGGACCTGAACGAAGACATCGCAGGCCGTCATGTGATTATAGTCGAGGACATTCTTGACAGCGGCGTAACCTTAAGCTATCTCTGCGGGTATCTCCAGAATCGCAAACCCGCCTCCATTACTCTCGTTACCCTTCTGGATAAGCCGGCCAGACGTAAGTCGCCTATAAAGGCGGATTTCGTAGGGTTTGAAGTTCCTGATGAATTCGTGGTCGGTTACGGACTTGACTATGCGGAAAAATACCGCAACCTTCCCTTTGTGGGAGTCCTGAAGCCCGAGATTTACTCCGACTGATAGCGGATATTTAGTTCTATTCCAAATTACAACATCAAATTATTGCATTTTAACGCAAAGGAAGTGATTTAAGCTTGAAGCCAAATCGCAAGAAGGCCAGAGATATCGGTTTTTATGCTTTGATTCTCGTAATTCTACTGGCAACTCTATGGACTATGACCTCACAACCGGACACATCGCCGGTCGTTACGTATTCTGACATAAGAACGCTTTTCAAAAATGAACAGGTCGAGTCCTTTAAAACGGTAGGAACCGAGCTGACATTGAATCTCCGTGAGCCTTTCGAGGACAGCAAAACGATTACGACGGAGCTTGCTAATGTCGACTATTTTCTTCAGGACTTGGGACCGCTGATTGAAAAGCAAGAAGAAGAAGGTATCCTCACCAAATACGATTATCTGCCTCCGGCGGCAACTCCGATTTGGCTTTCGTATGTATTGCCGTATGTGGGCATATTCTTTATTCTCGGTATATTCTGGTATATCATGATGAAGACCGCGGCAAAAGGCGGCGGTGCTGGCGGCGCTATGAAATTCGGCAAAGCCAGAACCAGACTTGGTCAGGATGAAAAGAAAAAGATATCATTTGATGACGTGGCGGGTGCAGAGGAAGAAAAGGAAGAGCTGCAGGAAATTGTTGGCTTCCTTAGAAATCCGTCTGCATACAGCAAGATGGGTGCAAGAATACCGAAGGGGGTGCTGCTCGTCGGACCTCCGGGAACCGGAAAAACATTGATTGCCAAGGCAGTCGCGGGCGAGGCGGGAGTTCAGTTCCTTTCAATCTCCGGATCCGACTTCGTCGAGCTTTATGTCGGCGTTGGCGCATCCCGAGTACGTGACCTTTTTGAACAGGCAAAGAAAATTGCTCCTGCGATTATATTCATCGACGAAATCGATGCCGTCGGTCGTCAGAGAGGCTCCGGTCTCGGCGGCGGACATGATGAGCGTGAGCAGACACTTAACCAGCTTCTTGTCGAGATGGACGGCTTCGGTAACAACGAAGGCGTTATCGTAATGGCAGCGACCAACAGGTCGGACATTTTGGACAGCGCACTTTTGCGGCCCGGTCGTTTTGACCGCACTGTCTATGTCGGACTGCCCGATAAGCGCGGACGTGAGGCCATTTTAAAGGTTCATTCAAGGGGCAAACCACTGGGTGACGACGTCAACCTCAACAGCATAGCCAGAGGAACGCCCGGATTTTCCGGCGCGGACCTTGAGAATCTGCTTAACGAAGCGGCAATTTTAGCGGTTAGACGCGGCAAGCGCTTCATCTCTCAAGCGGAAATCGACGAATCAATTTTGAAAGTTATGGCGGGTCCGGAGAAGAGAAGTAGAGTCATGTCCGATAAGGCAAAGAAGCTCACCGCCTATCATGAGGCGGGGCATGCCGTTGTCTCACGCTTTTTGGAGCACAAAAATCCCGTTCAGTTTATTACAATCATACCTCGCGGACCTACCGGCGGTATGACTGTTTACCGCCCCGACGAGGACACCGAAAACTATATGTCCCGTAGTGAAATGATTTCCGATATCGTCACAAGTCTTGGTGGACGCGTAGCCGAACAGCTTATGTTGGACGATATTTCAACAGGTGCGTCAAGCGATATTCAAAATGCGACGAGAATCGCGAGAGCAATGGTTACAGTCTACGGCTTTTCCGACAAGCTCGGACCGATATCCTTTGAAGACGCCGGTCACAGTATCTTTATCGGGCGCGATTTCGGCACAACGAAGAGTTATTCCGAGGAAACCGCAGCCCTCATCGATGAGGAAGTTAAGCGCATTTTCGACGAGGCCGGGGATAAGTGCGAGAAGGTCCTTACCGAGCACCAAGACCTTTTAATTAAGGTTGCCGAATATCTGCTTGTCAACGAGTCCATGGAGGGCGAGGATTTTGCCTTCCTGTGCGAAAACGGATATGTTCAGGTGAAAGAGAAAAAAACCGAGCTTGAGGACTTGAATGTCGAAGAAGTGAAGTCTGACGACGCTTCAGTCGAGTCTAAGGGAGACGTTTCCAAAAATAACGAGAAGGAAAAACCATTTGGGTTGGACGATAGGCTATATAAATAAAACAAAAGGGCGGAAGCAATTCCGCCCTCAGAGCGTCAAATAAGCCCCGCACCGCAAAAAGCATGTACATAACATGTTTGAAACGACGATGTTTTTCGTTGTTATATTATTATAAGGTAACGGCTAAAGCCGTTCATTATATGCTTTTTGTTTAAGTCGTCAGCACCGCCCTACTGTATTATTATACACTGACGGGCGGCGCTTCCTCGTCTGTGGGTCTTACTTGACCTCTGAATTATTCGAGAGGAATGGTCGCACACATGAAGCTTGGTATTGTAGGGCTGCCAAATGTAGGTAAAAGCACACTGTTTAATGCAATTACGAATGCAGGGGCGGAAAGCGCAAATTACCCGTTCTGCACAATAGACCCAAATGTGGGAACCGTTGCCGTTCCCGATGAACGCCTTGATTTTCTGGCGGAGCTTTACAGCCCGAAAAAATACACTCCCGCTATTATCGAATTTGTCGACATTGCGGGACTAGTCAAGGGCGCTTCAAAGGGAGAGGGACTTGGAAACAAGTTCTTGAGTAACATTCGTATGACAGACGCGATTATCCACGTTGTCCGCTGCTTTGATGACGAAAATGTTATCCACGTTGAGGGTGGCTGCAACCCTCTCCGCGATATTGAAATTATTAATTTGGAACTAATAATTTCTGACATAGAGATGGTCGAGCGCCGAATAGACAAGGCAAAAAAAGCCGCAAAGGGCGGCGATAGAAAGTTTCTGCATGAGGCGGAAGTAATGGAAGGTCTGCTCAAGTACCTAGATGGCGGCAAGTGCGCGAGGAACTATGACTGTCCTCCCGAAGATGTGGAAATCATTTCCGAAAGCGAACTTCTGACACTTAAGCCCGTTATTTACGCCGCGAACATGGACGAAAAGGGCTTTGCAAACGGTGCGCAGAATAGCGAATACTATAAAACCGTTGAAAAATACGCGCTTGCTGAGGGCTCTCAGGTCCTACCCATCTGCGCGAAGGTTGAACAGGAAATAGGTGAACTGGACGAAGAGGACAAGGCGCTCTTCATGGAAGAACTGGGCATGACCGAAAGCGGTCTGAATCGTCTCATAAAATGCTCCTACAGCCTCTTGGGGCTCATCTCCTTCCTCACGTCGGGAAGTGACGAGGTTCGTGCTTGGACAATTAAAAAAGGCACAAAGGCTCCTCAGGCGGCAGGTAAAATTCACACCGACTTTGAGCGCGGCTTTATTCGTGCCGAAATTGTCGCTTTTGACGACCTCAAAGCCTCCGGCACAATGGCAGCAGCAAGGGATAAGGGACAAATTCGCTCCGAGGGCAAGGAATACGTTATGCACGACGGCGATGTAACGCTATTTAGGTTTAACGTGTAAACTTGGCCATGTTGTGATAAGTTTCAACAATTTCTTGACAAAAGCTGCGAAAGGTAATAAAATCACCCTGTCATAAAGATACAGGCAATGACGGAGCTTGAAATTTTGTGCGCGGTACAGAGAGAACGGTATTTGCTGAAAACCGTTCCGAAACGCTGAGACTTCTGACCACTTCCGAGCCGAGGCGCCGAAGATGTCGCTGACAATAGTAGGTGTTTCCGTTCGCGCACGTTACAGCGCACCTAAGCGGCAGACTTAGTCTGCAAGCAGGGTGGAACCGTGTGAAATTCGCACCCCTGATTTTTTCAGGGGTGTTTTGTTTTTTTCGGAGGTCGAAAATGCGCTGCAAAGCAAGCATGTGACCCTTCGCTGCGGTTGAATTGAAATTATAATAAAGGGAGATATACAACATGGACGAGAACAAATACACTTTTGAAAACCCTGATTTCAAACACTCATACAGACACACGGCCTCTCATATTCTGGCTCAGGCGATAAAACACCTTTATCCCGAAACAAAGTTTGCAATCGGCCCCGCAATAGATGAGGGCTTTTATTACGACGTCGATTCAGAAACCGTGTTTACACCCGAGGTTCTTGAAAAGCTCGAAGCCGAAATGCGCAATATCTGTAAGGAAAAGATCCCTCTTGAGCGCTTTGAGCTGCCACGCGCTGAGGCACTGGAGGTTATGAAGGACGAACCTTACAAGGTTGAGCTAATAAATGACCTACCCGAAGACGCCACTATCAGCTTTTACAAGCAGGGAGATTTTACAGATCTTTGCGCAGGACCGCATATGGACAGTACAGGGCGTATCAAGGGCAACGCAATAAAACTTACGAGTTGCACCGGCGCTTATTGGCGCGGAGACTCCAAACGTAAGATGCTTCAGCGCATTTACGGCACCTGCTTCCCGAAAAAAGAGGAGCTTGACACATACCTTGAGCGTATTGAAGAAGCAAAGAAGCGCGACCACCGAAAAATCGGACGCGAGCTCGACCTTTTTATGATAACTGACGAAGGCCCCGGCTTCCCTTTCTTCCTGCCAAAGGGCATGGTGCTGCGAAATGAGCTTGAAACCTACTGGCGCGAATTACACAGAAAATGCGGATATCAGGAAATCAAAACTCCGATGATTTTGAATGAGGAGCTTTGGCATAGAAGTGGCCACTGGGATAAATATAAGGAAAATATGTACTTTACCAAGATAGATGGTGAAGATTATGCGATAAAGCCCATGAATTGCCCCGGCGGAATGCTTGCCTATAAGCGCCGCCCGTGGTCATATAAGGACTTGCCTATGCGCGTCGGCGAACTGGGCGTTGTCCACCGCCACGAGCTTTCGGGCACTCTGCACGGACTTATGCGTGTCCGATGCTTCACTCAGGACGATGCGCACATCTTTATGACACAGGAGCAAATGCACAGCGAAATCCTTGGCGTCATCAAGAAGATTGATAGTGTTTACAACATGTTTGGCTTCAAGTATCACATTGAACTTTCAACCTGCCCCGATAATTTCATCGGAAGCCAAGAGATAAGGGAATACAGCGAAAACGTCCTTAGAGAAGTTCTCGAAACTAATGGCAAGGAATATGTTGTCAATCCCGGCGACGGCGCCTTTTACGGTCCTAAGATTGACTTCCACCTTGAGGACGCCATCGGCAGAACATGGCAGTGCGGCACGATTCAGCTTGATTTCCAGATGCCCCAGAGGTTTGAACTTGAATACACAGGCGCAGACGGCGAAAAGCACTGCCCGATTATGATTCACACGGTTGCACTTGGCTCCATCGAGCGCTTTATTGGAATTCTCACAGAGCATTTTGCCGGCGCGTTTCCGCTTTGGCTTGCTCCCGTTCAGGTCATGATTATGCCCATTACCGACCGCAGCCGCGACTACTCCGAAGAAATTTACAAAAAGCTCTTTGACGCTGGTATTCGTGTGGAAACAGACTTCAGAAGCGAAAAAATCGGTTACAAAATTCGCGAAGCGCAGCTACAGAAAATCCCGTACATGCTCGTTTTGGGCGATAAGGAAGTCGAATCGAATCTTGTTGCTGTGCGCACACGTTTGGGCGGCGACGAGGGCACGATGACGCTTGACGAGTTTATGGCAAAGATCAAGGAAGAAATTATAAGTAAGAAGAATTAGCTGACATTATTTTCAATCGCTTAAAACCGCATAATAAAATAAGCTCCTGCGTAGACTGTTGATGAGGTCTGCGAAGGAGCTTTTCTATTGAAACTGTGTTTAGAAGGAGTATTTGCGATTTGCTCCGGGTCATTAAAAACAATAAAAAAATTGCAGATACTCTTTTCGCTAAAGTATGGGAGGGTACTACATTATGGAAATAAAAAGAATGTGCCTTGTTCTCGCTGTATTGTTTGCTTTGAATATTGCGGTAATCCTGCTCGTTGAGCGAGCAGACGCCGCCTCATATAAAAAGGGTTCAGCAGGCAATATGGTGAGTCAGATACAGACTGCGCTGAAAAACCAAGGTGTTTACAGTGGAGCGGTTGACGGAGTTTTCGGAAGCGCCACAGAAATGGCAGTAAAAGCCTTCTAGCAAACAAAGGGACTGTCGGTTGACGGAAAGGTCGGCACAGCTACCATGAAGGCTTTGGGTCTAGCAGACAGTTCAACACAGAATTCCGATTCGGGAGATGATGCGCTCCTTGCTCGTCTTATTTCGGCTGAAGCGCGAGGTGAACCCTACAACGGACAGATAGCCGTCGGCGCTGTGGTGCTAAATAGAGTTGATAGCCCGATTTTTCCCAATACGCTTTCGGGGGTGATATATCAGAGCGGCGCGGTTACCTGTATTGTGGACGGGCAGTTTAACGAGCCGATTGCAGAAAGCGCTTACCGCGCCGCGCGAGATGCCATGAACGGGTTCGATCCCTGCGGCGGTGCGCTTTACTATTTCAATCCACAGACGGCGACAAGCAAGTGGATTTGGTCAAGACCGCTGATTGTGGTTATAGGGAAGCACAGATTTTACGCATAAACGCACTTTCTCCTTGAATTGACTGCCTGCTCGGATTATAATGAATGTAGTCAAATTAATACAGAGGGAGAGATATTATGGCTTTTTGCAAACAATGCGGAACACAGTTGTCCGACGGTTCGACGTTTTGCCCGTCGTGCGGAACAAAAAATGACGACGGTCAGAGCAACTCCAGGCAAGATCAATACAATCAGCAGGCAAATCCGAATCCAAATTACTATCACGTACCGAATGATGCAGAGGATAACAAGCTGATTTCCATTCTCTGCTATGTTGGCATACTGTTTTTAATTCCCTACCTTACAAAGCCTGAGTCGCCATTTGTAAAATTCCACTCAAATCAGGGACTGGTGCTTTTCCTGTTAGCATTGGTTTCTGGGGCAGTTGGAAGAATCCCGCTTTTGGGCTGGATAGTCGGGGCGATTTGCGGAGTGTTCGTGTTTGTATGCTTTATTCTGGGAATCGTGAACGTATGCAATGGGGATATGAAGAAACTGCCAATTATAGGGGAAATTGAAATTCTTAAATGATTAGACGATAATAAAGAAGCGCTGCAGTATGGCAGCGCTTCTTTATTATATATTATTGTATTGTGTGAGTTCCGCGTCCTCGCCCTCGTTATCTGGATTTATTGAGCTTATAACATATGGGGTGGTCTGGTAGACGTAATAGTTCAGCCAGTTTGTGTACATTAACTGAGCATGAGCGCGCCACGTCATCACCGGCTCTTTTGTGGGGTCGTCGTTGGGAAAATAGTGGGCCGGAACCTGACTGTCCTTGCCCTTGGCAATATCGCGTCTATATTCAAGACCGAGCGTTTCCCTGTCGTATTCGGGATGACCGAATACGAAGAACTGACGGCTCCTGTGATTCTTAACGGCAAACACTCCGACCTCGTCGGAAACCGCGAGAACCTCAAGCTCGTGGACTTTTTCGATGTCCTCCTGCCGAACCTCGGTATAGCGTGAGTGTGGGGCGTTGAAATAGTCGTCAAAACCGCGGAAGAAGGGCGAATTCGGCCTCAATATCTTATGGCTATATATTCCGGATATTTTTTTGGGCAGAGAGTATTTTTGAATTCCGTAATGGTAGTATAGTCCTGCCTGCGCGCCCCAGCAGATGTGGAAGGTGCTGTGAACGTGGCTTTTTGACCACTCCATAATCTCGCAGAGCTCAGGCCAGTAGTCAACATCTTTGAAATCAAGGTTTTCAACAGGCGCGCCCGTTATTATCATGCCATCGTAGTATTTGTCTTTAATATCGTCGTGGCTTACATAGAAAGACGCAAGATGGTCGGAGTCCACGTTTTTAGAATCGTGGCTGATTGTTCGCAGCAAATCGATTTCAACCTGCAAAGGAGTGTTCGACAGTTTGCGAAGAAGCTGAGTTTCCGTGACAATTTTTGTGGGCATAAGGTTTAGAATCAGAAGCCTCAGCGGACGAATGTCCTGATGTAGGGCGCGAAATTGCGTAATAACAAAGATGTTTTCCTTGTCAAGTATGCTCTTCGCGGGCAAAGAGTTGGGAATCCTTATAGGCATAAATGCACTCCGTTCTGGCGATACTATATTAATAAAAGCGAGTATACAACGGAATCGTTATAATTGCAATATATATGATAATAATGAGCTCCAAAAAAACATGTCGAAAAAGGAAAAAACGGCTTGACAAGGGGTGGATGAGGTGTTATTATAAACAAGCTCTCGCCTCGGGGGGCAGGGAAAGTAAGCCGCGAAAGCGGAAGAAAAGCCTTGACAAGCACAGTAGTAAT
>Ga0209430_1001624_pt1 | contig 16187 bp, 25 predicted proteins | sample BarGraIncub1133A_FD_184504 | JGI IMG/M metagenome (GOLD analysis project Ga0209430, IMG submission 184504) | Arctic peat soil microbial communities from Barrow, Alaska - Barrow Graham LP Incubations 11-33A (SPAdes) (version 2) | ecosystem: Environmental > Terrestrial > Soil > Wetlands > Peat... | reverse complement strand
CACCAACTCTGGCGCCGATGCCAGCAGCGCGTTGACCTCTGCAATGAATGCTTGGGGCGAACCCAATTCGTAGCAGCGCTGGTTGGTTCTGGATACCTGCACCAATCCGACATCCTTCAGCACCGCAAGCAGGAACCCCGGTGAGTTGGTGGACTTGCTGGGGTAGATCGCCCGGAAGGTGGCCGAGGTGAGGTCATGGCCGTGGGCCTGGCTGTCGAGCACTTCCTGGATGCTTTGCTGCGCCACCCAATCGTCATTCCAGAAGCCGCCGCCATCGTTGGCGATGACCTGGAACTGGATCTCCCCTTCGGTATTGCAGCCGATGTTGTAGGTCAGCGTGGACTTGCTTGAGAGCGACGGGCAGGATGCGGTTTTGAGAATGCGTATAGCGTCAGCCGGATTGTTTTCTGGGTCGGTATTTGGTTCGGTATTCATGGTGATTTCCTTTGTGTGTAATGGAGTGAAGTGATCGAGGCCAAAGTGGCTTCTTTCACATAAGGTGGTCGAAAAGGCGCAACCCAAATAGGGCTGACAGTGGGGGGGCAGGGGGAGGCAGTAAGACCGGCTGCTGCTATGCGCCGATGAACCACCAAATGAAGGCAACGATCGCGGCCCAGGCGGCGGCATAAATGGCAATGAAAATGGTGGCCCCAACCAACATGACGCCCAGCCACAGCAGCGCAGCAGGTGCAATCATTCCCAGCAGGCCACCCAGGAAGAAGCCCTTGAGGCCATAGAAGGACGCGGCCACCAATGCGCCCACGACGATGCAGATCACAATCGGTATGCGCAGTTTGCGGAAATAGCTGGAAACATCGGTGATGCCGAGCTTGAGCAGCAGTGCATGGAAAGCCAGATTGACCGTGCTTGAATGGGCAGTGGTCCAAATTGGCAGCACTTCAGCAAGGTGGACTTTGCGACCTGATGATTGTTTTTTCGATCGTGGTGCCATGCTCAGACGCCGCCCGTTACGGCGTACTTTTTGCACATCGCCAGCAGATCAGGATCAACGCCTTCGGTCTTCGGGATGAAAACTTCAACGCCAAAGCCGTCGTCACTGAGGATGAACACCATCTCGTAGTACCCGGCGTGTTCATCTACGAGTTCAAAAGATGGCGTGAAACCAGCGTGGCCGAACTTGATACCACTGAAGCGGTTGACCAGAATGTGGAACCCTATCTGACGACTGAGTGTGTCCAGGCGGTCACCGGGTTGCACGATCAAAAAATAGCCCAGTTCATCCGGGTCATAGGGGTAGTCTTCGCTGAGTTCCCGAACGGTCTTCTCGATCAGGTGGCGCAGTTCTGGATCGGCAACATTGGCGGCATCAAGAGGATCACGAATGACGAGCATTTGTGGCCTCCGTGGTGGTGCAGGGATTTGAGCAACCGCATACCGTGCCGCGCCTGTTGGTACGACGTATGGCTTGAGCGGTGAATCTGGATATGTACATAAACGTGATTTCCTTTCAGGCAAAAAAAAGCCCACTCACCGAAATGGTGGGCAGGCTTGGGGTTGGGTTTGAAGGGGTACTGGGGGACTGGTGTTGCTATCTGTTATGGCGCTGTTTAAGGGTCAATGCCGTGGCGTAAAGGGCCGTGGCAAGGGCGATGATCGTTACCGTCTTGAGGGCCAATGACAACACCGTGACCCATGCGGACAGGGCTCCTAATTTGATGAGCGCCGTGGCTATGGCTGCGGCGGCCAGGAAGGGAATGAACATGGGGATCCTTTCGGGGTTGGTGGTGGGCAAAGAAAAAGCGCCCTGGACGGTGAGGTCGAGGGCGCTTGTGGGGGATAAGGTGCGCCGCGAGTGCGAGAATGCAATAACTAAAAAATGGCCAAAAGGGGATGAGATGCTTTTGAAGTCTGCGGATGACAAATCCAAACGGGTGGCATTGCTTGAAGAACTCCAACGTTCCCAGTTGCTAGATGCTCATCAGAAGAATTGGTTGCGCGAAGAGTTGATGCGGTTTACTAAGGGCCTTCAGGGGGAGCGTGAATCTGCCCATTACCTTGATCACTACTTCAAGGATGGAGAAAACCATGTCGTTTTGCACGACTTGCGTTTTGTGATTGATGGTGAGGTTACCCAGATTGACCATCTGATCATCAACCGAACCGGACACATATATCTGCTTGAAACCAAGAATTACGCTTGCAACTTGGTCATCAATGACCATGGTGAGTTCACTGCAGAGTATGGAAACGCACGGTTTGGGGTCCCGTCACCCATGGAGCAAAGCCGCCGTCATGAACGTGTGCTTGCCAGACTGTTGGAGCGCCTGGATATTGGGGGGCGTACCCAAAAGCTACCGGATTTCCATCACGTCGTCATGTTGCACCCCAAAGCCACAATTACGCGCCCACCTGCGACTGTTCTTGATACGAGCGACGTCATCAAGGCTGATCAATTTCCGACTTGGCATCAAAGCTTTGTGAGCAAGATTGGTGTCGGTGGGATATTCAAGGCTGGGTTGAATATGCGCAGTTTGGACACCGTCAAGGAGTGGGGCGAAAAGCTGATGCGGCAACACCGTCCAGCGGATTTGCTGGCATTGCCTGAGTTCATGCGTCCCCGCAAGCCTGCCAAAGTTGCAGCGCCGAGGCCAACAACATCAATTCAGAATATTGAGGGCGTTGAGTTACCTATTCAGCCTGCCGGGAACGTTCAAACTTGGCCGATTGCTGCGGGTAAGCCAGCTGAAGAGCCTCCCGCGAAAAAGTTGATTTGCGCCCATTGCGGAACCAAGATCAGTTTTGCCGAGGGCAAGTTTTGCTGGAACAACGAAAAGCGGTTTGGCGGCTTGCAGTACTGCCGGGAGCATCAGGCGGCAGGGGGGCGGTAATACACAGACAGGCAGCCAGCCGGTGATACCCATGAAGCTATGGCAATGTGGGAGCGTTCGCGCATCAAAAACGTGACCCGTAGGCGTTGCGCAGCGCTTAAATGACTGAAGGATGATATGACTGAATTGCTCAAGCTAAGCACACAGCAAATTGGCAAGCTCGGTGAATTTCTCGTTCAATACCGTTTGCTCGAAGTTGGGGTTGAATCGGCACACCTTACTACCGATGCTGGTATTGATTTGGTCGCGTATTCGCACCGCCGAAAGGAGGCAATTACGATTCAGGTGAAAACCAATCTCAAGGCCAAACCAGGTGGTGGAAAGGGCAAACTAGCCCTTGATTGGTGGATGCCCGAAAATTCACCTGCTGCTCTGTTTGCCCTCGTTGATGTATCTGAAAAACGTATCTGGATATTTACCCGAGAAGAAATGAAAGCGAACGCGCAGCAGAAGCCAGAAGGGCGTCTTCATTTTTATATCCATACCGATCAAAATGTGAAGCGCCGCAAAGATGCGCCTGCCGCTTCATTGCATGATTTTGAGGTGTTCCTTCTGGAAAACCGAATAGGAAGTCTGTTCTAGACCGCCCATAGCCTGATTGCGAACGCTCTCAACGTCCCCCTGACGTATTTATATTGTGAAGGCGACCATATTGCCGCGTTGCTACTGGCGCTGCACCGGCTCAGTTCAAAGGAGCGTGACATGACCCTGCGCAAGTTCATGGGGCAGTTGGCGGCAGACTGAAGTCACCCTGCGGACAGGGCGCCCAATTTGATGGGTGCCGTGGCGATGGCTGCTGCGGCGAGGAAGGGTATGAGCATAGGGTATCCTTTTGGGTTGGTGGCGGCAAAGAAAAAGCCCCGAGGATTTCTCCAGGGGGCTCTTGGGGGAGGCGTCAGTTGCGCTAATCTTTCTTACGAACCTTCTTGCTGGCTGCAGCATTGATGGCAGCAGCAATTCGTTCGCCAACTGCTTTGGCCACAGGTGGAGGAAAAGCGTTTCCAACTTGACGATAGGCTGATGTTTTCTTACCCGCGATTTGCCAGCTATCAGGAAAGCCTTGAATCCTTGCAGCCATCCTCACTGTCAACTTTGGCATGCCTACAAAAGATTTTTCGGGTGGTGCATCAGCCAACCCATGACCATCGACACTTAAGGCTTCCCATGCCTTCTTTGCACGAGTCGGGCCAAGGTCTGGGCCACCGTGCTTTTTCGAGCCACCAACTAGGGTAGGGCCGATGGCTTGCGCCTTCGTCCGCCACAGCTTTGCTCCTTTCCATCCATCAGCAGCCATAAGGTCATACAAAACATCGCCGACCATGGTCGCTTTTATTAGCCCTGGTTCGGGCCAGCTAAAGTGGCGAGCAACGCTGCGTTTCAGACCTACCAGAATCGACCGTGGCCGAAGTTGTGGCACACCAAAGTCGCTGGCCTGCAACAGCTTCCAGTCTGCCTCGTAACCCAGCTTGTGAAGTGTGGCAATCACATTGGCTCTGTACTCGGCAAACTTCGGGTCGAGTAGGCCTCGGACGTTTTCAAGCATTACTGCTGTAGGCTGGGACTCTTCAACTAGTCTTATCGCCTCGGGAAACATATCTCGCTCGTCATCTGCGCCAAGCTGCTTACCTGCGTGTGAGAATGGTGGGCAGGGAACACCACCGGCAACCAGATCAATCCCCTTTATATGCATGGCGGTGTACTGCCGGACATCCCCTTCAACGACACGCCATTGAGGGCGATTCAAACGTAGCGTAGTGCAAGCAGCGGCTTCATATTCGACAAGGTCGATGTGTTCAAAGCCAGCCTGCTCTAGACCGAGTGCCTGACCGCCACCACCTGCGCAAATTTCAATTGAGTTCATATCGTGGGTGTCTCAGTTCTTTTCGTTCGGTTGATTTGATGCTGCATTGCTTCGATGATGAAGTCCGTCAGTGTTTTGTCCGAGGCAAGGGCCACGGCTTTCCACTCTTTCCTGACTCTTGCAGGAACTAAGACATTCACTCGTACAAGCTCCCCTGCTACACGGGTACCGCTCAAGGTGCTGACAACGGTTCCAGCTGTCTGTGAAATCATATAGGTTTCTCCTGTATATAAGAACAGTATATCAATGAGTACATCCTCAAATGAGTAAATGAGTATCTTTTGTTGTGACCCTCGCAAAAAATAGTTTGTAACTGTGTCCGGCATGTGTTCGGCGGCGTCCGGCACTTGACATTTGTCGTCCGGCGGAATATGCTTAAACTTTCAATTAACAGGAGAGTTTATGAATACAACCATCCCGCTCTGGAAGAATGATGCGATCGGCGCTTCAAAGCGAGTCGCACACTACCTAGCCACTCAGGTTGGCGAGGGCTCGAAATTTGAGAAGTCAACGCTTCGGATAATTGTCCCTGACACAGAGCAAGTTGACAGGCGTATGCGAGACCTTCGAAAGGTTGGTTGGAAGATCAGAAACTACAAAGATAAGGCAACTTTGAAGCCCAACGAGCTTTACATCGAACGCATCGGCGACGCGATATGGGAGGATGGTTACAAATGGCCGACAGAAGGGTTGACCGCTGGGAAGCGGCGAAAGGTCCTCGATCGCGATGGCCCACGATGCATGGTCTGCGGGATTGACTTCGGCGCCGAGTATCCCGACCGGCCCGGAGTTAAGGCACGTCCGACCATCGGTCATATCACGCCCAAGGAGCGGGGCGGGACGGATGACTTGGACAATCTGCGCCCTGAGTGCCAAATATGCAACGAGGTGGCACGCAACCTGACTGACCCTGGTGTCGACGTGGAACTGCTCAAACGGCGCGTCCTTGAACTCGGCCGGGAAGAAAGGAAACAACTTGCGCAATGGATCCTGGTCGGGAAACGTACCTATTCAACAGTAGAGAGACTTTGGATTCAATACAACCAACTGCCGGGCCCCTCCCGTGAACTCGTACGCGATACGTTGAGCAGTGCTCTCTGATCTGCCCTCCAGCAACGTCCACGGCACGTGGTGACCAGCCCCGGTTGTCGGCAGTGCTGAGGCGTTTTTGATTGACGGTATGCTCGCCTCAGGAAACGGGTCGCGACTGGCGATGACAGAAACTGCGCGGAAGCGGCTACTGCCTTCATCTAAGAATTGGATCTGGAAGATGACCGACGTCATGTCACCACAGCAGCGATCTGAACTCATGGCCCGAATTCGTGGCACGCGAAATGAGTCGACCGAGATGGCCTTAGCACGACTTCTCCGAGCGGCTCATCTGTCAGGATGGCGTAGACACAGTCGCATCAGCTGGCAGGCTGAGCATCTGTCACCGTCACTGCGGAAGATACTGCTGAAGAACAATTTTCGCGCAAGCGTCGTTCCTGATTTTATGTTCCGAGAAAGACGGACGGTCCTCTTTATCGATGGTTGCTTCTGGCATTCTTGTCCGCAGCATGGGACAGTCCCTTCCTCTAACGTCGACTACTGGGGACCCAAGCTGCTTCGGAATCGCAATAGGGACCGCTTTGTCGATGCTGCTCTTTGCCACCTTGGTTGGACCGTTCTGCGGGTTTGGGAGCATGAACTCAAGCAGCCGGAACGATTGACAAATTGGCTATTACGTCAGTTGAATCCAGGGTGAATGGTGGCAACAACGGAATGCGTTTACCCCATCTCACTCAGGCCACATCCCCACGGCATTCCGAAGACACACCCTGCAGCACCAGGTCGCCACCCACAACGTTCCCTGCAAAATCAGTGATGGTCACCTCATGGCCGCACTGGACGCACCAGACGTTGGCCAGCAGTAGCTTCTTGGCGTGGGCTGGCACTGTGGCACATGGCTTGGCAGCAGGGGCAGTGAATTTGGGGATGGACTCAACGTTCATGGTTTAGTCGTGTGAATGCAATCTTCTCATGGCAAGACTTCGCATCTTGGGCAGGTTTCGTCTTTACGTCGATAGCTTGCGACCGAGGATGGTTTCGACGGCCTCCATTTTGGATTTCATTCGGCTATTTGTACCTGCCCGATAGTCGATCTTGATTTGCGAGCTTATACGTGGGCAATCGCCCTCAAGAGCTTTGAAACAGTCAGTGACAACTGCCATGACCTCAGCCCAATCGCCCTCGATGATCGTACCCATTGGTGTCAATTGGTACGACAAGCCACTCCTGTCGATGACATCAAGTATGCGAGCCACATAGGGGCTCTTGCTTTCCTCTTTGGTGGACGGCGTCATGGAAAATTCGAGCAGCACCATTGTTTTTTGCCTTTTCTGGTTAGAAGTTTGAAGTATGCCGTCAACAATGAGTGATCCAACTGACACCTAGATATTAGGCCGGTGAGGGCGTCACCTGGACGCTTTAGCGAATCGGGCCAATTCGGTGTCTGCCGTCTCCATGTGCGTCAAGAACCAGTCTCCCAGGAGTTCCTCCAGATCGGACTTAACCAGGTTTTCATTGGCAATTTTGAGTGAAATGATGTTGAGCCTGGCAAGCATTTCCAGATGTTCCTGCGTGTGGACTTTGAGTTTAGGGTAATGAAGGCGGCGCATCATTTCTTCTTCGTGCGAGAGATGTGTGCGCATGTACTGGAAAAGTCGCATGGCGGATATGACCTGCCCTTCATGGGACGTGGCCGCTAGGACATAGGCGGCCCGTTTGAACAATTCTCGGTGTTGTTCGTCAATCGCCTGATCACCGATCTTGTATCGGTCCCTCCATTCGATGCGCGTCGAGAAATGGTGGATTTCAGACTCCACCCAATCGCGCGCGCTGGCATAGTCTTCAAAGACCTGACTTTTTACCCCGGCATCAAGATAGCAATTCAAAAATTCTGGCGCCATCAATGCGCCATCTTCGACGTCGGGTGCAAAAACAAGGGCAACAACCGGCCTAATTTCCGGATTTTCATATCTCAATTTGAGATAGTTAGCAAAATTCTGTTTGGCTGCCGGTGGCATGAACGCGCTTTGTTGGAAGGTGACGATCTGGCCCCATAGGCCCTGTCGCGCCAGCCTCTGAGTGAATTCGTTTATGGTTGCGGGGATTTCTTCCACAAGTTCCTTAAACGGTCCTCTTGCCGTCGTATGCAGAATGCGCCCTTTAACGCGGTACTCGACTTGATCGTGTACCTTGCCCGGTATAGTCGCTATGGCCTCCGACGAACCTGTTTTAAAGCTCATGGTTCAATTGTCTCCTCAATGACATGACTGCCATTGTGAATCAACCCAGATTAATTCTCATGCGGGGAATTATCGATGTGACTGCATAACGAAGCGGCAGACAGGCTGTCCTTTACATCCAGCTCCAAATCGCCACGAGAATTTGACGCCCTGGCAAAGCATTAAGAAGCCTCCAGTGGTGTTTGAAATCCAGCGTTTGGGAATAGCTCTGCTTCATTGCTGCTCACTCCCGATTGGCACAGGAATGCCTTGGCGCAACCATTCGACCACCGCTACCTCTGGCTCACTCTGTTGCCACCGCTGGTCATTCCAGAGATCCCTTGCCACTTCATCGCGCTGTTCTCGGTGCAGTCTCGGCCATTGCGCATGCAGGCGGGCAGAGCACCTTGCGACCCATTCATTTGTATCCATTTCGGCATCTCCAAAGATAAACACTGTTGTTTCGTACAGTATACGAAATTTGGAGGAAAAGTAAACGGGTGCCCAGATCGATAATTCCACTTTGATTTGGAGTCGATATGGCCGTGCGTTGCAGTAGCATGGCGCCCTTTGTATAGATCACAAAAACAGCAATGGCGGATGTCACGTACCGATTGGTGGTTTGCGGGCTCGTTCAGGGCGTTTTTTACCGTGGTTCAATGGCTTCTCGAGCCAACGCCCTGGGTTTGAGGGGCTGGGTGCGAAACCGCCTGGATGGCTCGGTGGAGGCAGTGGTGCAGGGAGAGGCCACCGAGGTGAAGCGCATGGTCGAATGGGCTAGGCGTGGCCCATCAAATGCCGTCGTCACATCGGTGGACATCTTTCCGAGTGAAGGTGCCTTCGTTGGTTTTCAACAGCGCGAATCCACCTGAACACCGCAGTCACCCATAGCCCCGTCAGCATCGGTTGATATGCATACTGTTTCCGCCGATACGGATTTGACCAGTGGTGCCAGTGAGGTTGTTGACTACTCAAAAAATCTAGAGCAGAATTTGTTCGTAACCGAGTCTTTATCCTCGGTGAAGGAGCCCCATACATGACAATGGACCACACTTACGCTCACACCTGACTGACGGTTTGCCGTCATGACGCTTCCCATACTTGAGGAAGCACCTAGAAGGGCTAGGGTTCGTTATGAGCTCTGCCCTTTTTCATTGTGTCTGCCGTCCTGCTAGCCCGACCTGCCGTTGCGCGGCCCAAGGAAGTACCACAGCAGCAGACCCAGAACGGGCAGCAACACTACCGCGATTATCCAGATCAATTTTTTTTCGTTGGATACCGCGCTTTGGAAAATGTTGAGAATGGCCCAAATGTCCCCAGCGAGTACCAGCACGCCAAAAAGTCCGTTGTATCCAAAGTTCATCATTCCAAGTCCCTTTTGCTTACGGCCCAAGTCGTCAATACGTGAGCCTCAGGCAATGTAGCTTGAATACGCCTGTTGCGCCAAGTTAACCTGAAAGATGCACTTCATTCCTCTATCAGGCCTTCTTTTTTGACTTAGCAGGCACCGCCGCCGCCACGTGCGCCACAGGTGCCTTGCCGTCGGCTTCAGTTGCAACGCCTGAGCCTTCCTTCAGTGCTTCTTCAAATTCAGCCAACTCCTTGCCAATTGAAGCATATTTCTTGGACTTAGCTCTGTTGTCGGTCCAGTTGAGGACAGCCGCTTCCAGGTCTTCCTTGAAATGAGCCAGTGCTGATTCCTTGACGGATTTGGGTGCCGTGCCGGACCAGAGGTCAATTAGGTCTGACAGGCCATTGTCAAAGTCTTCGAAGGTTTTAAGGTGGATCCATTGGCCGCTTTTGTCAAACATTTCTTCTTTCGGTACTTGCAAGGGTTGCAGTTTAGCGGGGCGAATCAAGGAATCACTGGCTCCAGCCCGCCCACTACTGCCTTGATGCAACTGATATACACCTTGTTCTCGGCAAGCCCAGTACGTGCAGGGGAACCACAAGCTGCATCGGAACGACCTTTACATCAGGATTGCTTTAGCCGCTCAACAATGTTGCTTACCAAGACTTCGGGATGCAGCCCTGCGCCAAGAACTGTATTGCAGCTTGGACACAGATATAAGCCGACTTGGGTCACGTTCTGGCTGTGCTCTGAAATATCGGCCACTTCGAACTTCACCGTCGAAACAGGCGCTTCGCATTTTGGACATTTGGCATCGTGATGCATGGTAAGTCCTCCAGTTAAATAGGTGCGTCGATTGTTGCACCAAGGCCGATAGAAGGCTAGCGGGGCGATCAGCCGAATCGGAGTGGTCCAATTGGGCTATCCGTGCTTGCCAATCAGGGAATCACGACACTGGCAACAGCACCGACGGCTTTGGCTGTGACCTTGACCCCGGTGGCAACCGAACATTTCTCAGGCAGTCGTGCGCGATTTGGAGTTTCCCCTCCCGCCCCTCGAAGTTCAACACCAAATCGTGGCCGAAATCGAGGGCTACCAAAAAATCATCGACGGTGCCCGGCAGGTGCTGGACAACTACAAACCGGTCATTGCCATACAGGCTGACTGGCCGCTCGTAGACCTTGGGAAGCTGTGCTCCTTGGGTGGTGCAATCACTACCGATGTAGATTTGTCTCTCCCATACTTCGGCGCTGACAGCATTGAATCAAACAGCGGCAGGTTATTGAAGACAGAAACAGCTCAAAGTCAACGGGTTAATGGTCCGGTCTATGCGTTTTCCGGGCAACGATTGCTGTACAGCAAGATTCGTCCCTACCTCAACAAATTGACAGTCGTTGATATGCAGGGCTATTGCAGCTCCGACATGTATCCCCTTGTCCCCGACTCATCCCAGATAGAAATCCCGTATTTGGCTACCTACATGCTTTCCAAGGCATTTAACGATGGCATCCGCGGGCATTACGAACGCGCGAGCATCCCCAAGATCAATCGAGCGCAGTTGTTCTCCACAGAAATCCCCCTCCCCGATCTGGCCACCCAACGCGCCATCGTCGCCGAAATCGAGGCCGAGCAAGCCCTGGTGACTGCAAACCGTGAACTCATCCGCCGCATGGAAGCCAAGGTCAAAGCCGCCATAGACCGGGTGTGGGGGGACGCGAGCTAATGTAGACGATACGCTGCCTTTCTACTAGACCAATGCAGTTGAGGACTTCCTACCACTTTGTAAGTTTTTGCCCACACGATGCCTTGAACTCGGCCGGTACAGAAGGATTGATCGCGTCAATCGATTACAAATTGGTATTGGACTGTTGTACTGTTTGAACAGCCGTAATGAATTCATTAATTTATCGTGTCTTGTATGGTTGTGCTGTATAAGCTTATGGTTGTACAATGGTGAAAACTGAGGAAAGTCCATATGCACACCTTTACGAAATCAGGCGCCCTAAAGTTCATCCAGTATGCAATCGATAAGGGTCTCGTCAAATCCAATACTGGCGTAGGTTGGAGGAGCGCTTTTGGGAGGATCTTTGAGGATCTTGCCGCAGATGGCTCACTTGATGACGTTGATATTTCGTCAGAAGTTTTGCGTTACAACAACCGCCACCCTGGAGTGCTTTCGCCAGATTCGTTAAAACAGTATGAAAAACGTGTTATCTACGTAACTCAAGAATTCCGAAAATATCTTGAGAACCCAACGGGATACAAAGGCGTTCAGGGGCGTCCACAGTCAGTTTCTAAGGTGAGTGCGAAAAAGACCGTTTCCGACGTAAAGCAAATCGCTACTCCTCACGCTAGTCCCACTGCTACTGAAATTGTGGCAACAAAGCAAATAACAAGCGCGGTTACCGAAACGAGTTTGATGATGCCGTTTCCTCTGCGCCCTAGCTTTTTAGCTCAGATCATTATTCCACGTGACCTAAGCAAGGATGAAGCCAATCGGTTGTGTAATTTCATCCAGGCGCTGGCACACGAGCCAACCACAATATGAGCGATTCCAAAGGCGAAGAGCCAGACATGCAACTGTCTAGCCCTTCAATCCAATCAAGTCCTGCACGGACGGCTCAGCCTGTGAGCTTGGACAAGCAGAAGGGACAGGTGATGAAAAAAACCATCAGAAGAACCTAACTGCAGGAGGTCAAGATTGGCATTGACCTCCCTGATTCTATCAATAATGGGCAAACGGTCGGTCGCCCATTTCCATATTCAAACCTTTGATCCGGTTTTCCCAATCAAGGAATCACTGCACCAGCGACCGCACCTACGGCCTTGGCAGTCACCTTGACCCCGGTGGCAACCACGGTGACCGCAGCATCAGCAACCGCCACTACGGCACACGCTTGCAGGGTCAGAGCAATGATGACACCTATGACCAAGCGAAAGGCGTTCTTCAAAGGTAGCTCCGTTTGACGAGAGGCCTGTTCATTCGAATCGTCTAGTCGATCTTGACTATTGTGTTGCCAACAGCTCCACCGTGAACACCAAAGCCGCGTTCGCTGGAATGAGGCCACCACCAGCACCAGCACTGCCATAAGCCAGGGAGCTTGGAATGATAAGAGTGCGCGTTCCGCCAACCTTCATGCCAACAACGCCCTGATCCCACCCTGCTATCACTTGCCCAGAACCCAATTTGAACGAGAACGGTGTCTTGCCAACTGACGAAGCGAACTGTGTGCCATGGAAATTGGCTTCTGATGCGCTGTACAACCAGCCTGTGTAGTTCACCGTCACGGTGTTGCCCGCAGCAGCAGTGGTACCGGTACCAACGGCGGTGTCTGTGATCTGCAGCGCTATCGGTCCAGTGGAAGCAGGAGTGACAGGAGGGGCATCATTGCCGCAACCGCTCAAAAGTAAGCCGAGGGCCAATGCCGTTGCTGCCAGGATTTTTTTCATCTCAATATGCTTTCCGTAATAGTCGTCGATGGTCCCCCGAACCAATTAGGAACATCCAGCGGTCGGGTATCCTTACCAAAAATCAATTGGGAGGATTGCCGGAATGGATGATGATGAGAAGGTACGCAGAAATCTGGTTGTGGTCAGCGCAGTCATACTGGTTTCGGCATGGCTTGACATTCCGTTTTCCGCACTTATTGAGAAGCTCGTAGGCCAGAAATATCCGAGTCCTGACATTTTTAGGATATGGATTTTGGGTTTTGCCGTCATGATCTATACGGGTGTCCGTTACAGGTTTTCATCGGAAGGCGCGCAATATAGTTCTGAGATTCAAGGCGAGTTACAGCGCATGCGGGAGGCCTTGACTTATGTCGAAGTACAGAAGCAGGCTGATGCGTACTCAAAAACAGGTCGTGAGCCAACAGTTTTTGGAGGGAAGCTCAGTGAATTTGCCGAGACGCGTCGAGCAGAAACTGATAATGGTTCAGAACTGGGGGATTGGGGCCGTCCTCAAATGCAGTTAACCGTCTATGAGCACCGCGTTGATCCATGGAGTTTTTCTATGTCGGCGAGCTTTGTGTGGCTGATGGGGGATCGGCGGATGACGTCAACTGGTAACTCAGTGATTGATGTGAAAATAAAAGGTTTTTACAGATGGTTGATTGAGTTACAGGCGAGACTTCAAACTTGGGGATACTCTGCGAGTTCCATCAAATACTTGGTTCCTGTATTGTTGTCGTTGTGTGCCGTGTCAACCATTTGCTTCAAAGTGTTGCAGGCATATCTCGCGACAGGCTGACCCAGCGACGGCACTGTACGCACCAGACGTTAGACAGCAGTAGCTTCTTGGCGTGGGCAGGAACCTTGGCACATAGCTTGGTAGTAGGGCCGGTGAATTTGGTGAGGTGGATAATTCGGCAACGACGTGGAGAAAAGATGCCGATTTACGAATATGCCTGTGGTGACTGCGGAAACGAGTTCGAAGCCCTTGTGCGTTCTGACACGACCCCGGAATGCCCGAGCTGTCACTCAATAAAGCTTGACAAATTGCTTTCTGTATTTGCAACCACAGCCGCGTCAGGGCGTGATGCACCGGTTATGGCAGGCCCATGTGGCGGATGTCCAAATGCGGGCGGGCCAGAATCCTGTGCCTTTAACCACTAGATTTAGCAAAGCGCACTGGGCAAGTTGGTGGTCTGCAATGGAGAGCAGCGAAGTTCGGCAGTGCGGCGATAGGAGTTGATTGTCACAGTCAGCAATCGGGCAAGCCAATTGCGTAAGTTCGGTCACTGTAAGCGTCACCCCCCAAACTCAACCACCCTAGCCACTTTACCGCTGCACTCCGAGCAAAAGCCAGACAACAGCAAGTCGCCACCCACAATAGACCCGGTGTAATCGGTAATAGTGACACCACGGCCACAATGACTGCACCAGACATTTGCCAATATCAGCCGCTTACCTTCGTCTGGAACTGCTGCCCACAGCTTGACGGCAGGGTCTTCGGTGAACTTCGGTATTGAGTCGGTGGGCATGGGAATGAGTTTAGCGGTCAGAATGGCGGCTTCAATCAAGCCAACCGACTGCAAAGCCAGCCAACTCAGCCATGAATTTTTCTGATGTCATCAAATCCCTGAATCAGGCTTCAGCTTTTGATCTGTATCGCATGCGTGCAGCCATTGACCGTGTCATTGACGATCCCAAGTGGCTCCAGGCAATCCAGGCAAGGCTGCAGGTTGGCCAAGAAGTGTCGTATTTCAGCGTTCAGTCTAATGCCCTCAAACATGCCAAAGTACTGGAGCTACGCAGAACACAGGCTGTTTTGCGGGATATGGAGGATGCCCAGAGTTGGATCATTTCCTACGCTGCCATTAACCTCGACGGTGCAGACGTACAGATTCGGGAACATCAGCCGCAGGGATTAGGCCGCAACGAGGTCGCAATTGGCGAAACAGTTGGATTCCTCGACCGCGATCAGCAACAACGAACGGGTAAGGTAATTCGCTTGAACGACAAGACGGTGACGCTGCAATGCGGCAATTCACAGTGGCGGGTTGCTTACAGCTTCCTGCATCGGGTGGTCGACTCAGTAGGGCTGATGCACGACGTGATTGAAATTAGCGGCCAATGGACAGCGGAGAATGACCAATTGACATGACAGGTGGGCCGCCCAAAGCCTTCGTACATACACCCACGCCCCGCCCACCGAACCAATGCAGAACTGAATGGGTCCCAATAGACCAATCCAGACAAGAAAAAAGCACCAAGGCTTTTGACCTAAGTGCTTGATTCGTTTCTTATTTTTGGCTCCTCGACCTGGGCTCGAACCAGGGACCTACGGATTAACAGGCGGTACTCGGAATGCCCCGCCAGCCCGCATAAACCGTCACTTTCAGAAAATATCTGTCTAATATTTTTTGTGAATTGTATATAGGTCTAGCTATGGAGATACCGGTATTTCGGGTCTGAAACTACTGGATATTAGACAGCAGCGATGCGCCTTTTTCAGTGAGCCATCCGCTTCGTAAAGTGACGCCGTAATCAATCAAGCCGCGCCCTACTGCCCGCTCCACGGCGCAGGCACAAACTTTCTCGGGTTGCCCGGTACGCTGCTGCAGCAAGTCTTCTGGCCAGCCGATGCTGTAGCCAGTCTTTTTACTGTCATCGTAGGCCTGCAGCACCTGCAGGTCTGTGATGTCCTTCGTCGCCATCAGCCCATCACCACTTGGTTGGCCACCGCCGTCTCGCGCCAGCGCTGCTTGACGTAGATTTCGGTCGTGGTCTTGTCTTCATGGCCACAGAGCTGCTGGATCTGCTCGATCGGGATACCGGCCTGCCACATGTCGGTGGCGCCCTTGCCCTTGAGGTCGCGAAAGCCAAATGACGGCATCGGCTCCATGCCCTTGGCCTTGCGCGCTTTGTTGACCTTACCAATGCTGCGCTTGAGCATGGCGCTCAGGCCGTCGTAGCTGTAGGCGTTGCCGTCGCGCGTTCGGATGATGGGCTGGCGCAGCTTGGGCACGTCGCCCAGGCTGGCCCGGATCAGTCTATCCAGCTCGGCCGGCGTGGCGATCTTCATCCACTTGCCGGTCTTGCCCTGGCGAAAGTGCAGTTTGCGCTGCTTGTCCTCGGTCAGCAGGATCTCGGTGGTCCAGCTGATGATGTCGCTCTCGGGCCGCTGCAGCGTGCGGTAGGTCAGCTCCATCATCAGGCGTACAGACGTGTGCGCCAGGGCCCACACGTCGCGGTATTCGTCATGCGTGACGTAGCGGTCGCGCTTGGCTTCGGGGTTGCGCTTGATGCCGCTGGCTCGCAGGCAGGGATTGATCTTGAGGCCTGGCACCTTGCCGGTGCGGATCAGCCAGCTGATGCAGCTGCTCAAGGCCGCTTTTTCTCGGTTGGCCGGCACC
>Ga0209430_1001623_pt1 | contig 16210 bp, 14 predicted proteins | sample BarGraIncub1133A_FD_184504 | JGI IMG/M metagenome (GOLD analysis project Ga0209430, IMG submission 184504) | Arctic peat soil microbial communities from Barrow, Alaska - Barrow Graham LP Incubations 11-33A (SPAdes) (version 2) | ecosystem: Environmental > Terrestrial > Soil > Wetlands > Peat... | reverse complement strand
CTACTTTCGCTCCCCAAACAGTTAAGACTGAAATATTATGCAACAGGAAGACGATTTAAGAGGTTTGGCAAAGGTCATGGAGTTTATGCGGGCCATCAGCATTTTACTGGTGATTATCCATGTTTATTGAAATGACTCAAATAGGCCAAAGCAAAGAAGCTGAAAATTATTTTCGCACTTTTTTTGAGGGTATCGATTACCACGAGAGTTTTAAAGTGATGTTACTAAATAGGAGTAATAAGATTTTAGGCATCTACAATCACACAGGCGGACAGACTGGAAGATGTGTTATCGACGTTAAAATGATCGTTCAATCAGCCATTTTAAGCCATGCAAAGGGAGTTATTTTGTGTCACAACCACCCAGCGGAAATACTCAACCATCCGAGGCAGATTTGAGGATTACAAAACAGATCAAGGAGGCACTAAATTATTTTGAAATTACGCTCCTTGATCATTTGATTATTACGCCTGAAAATTACAACTCATTGGCTGATAATGGAGACATTTAGCCGATATTAAAAGCCAGGAACGACCGAGAAACCGAACAAAGAGGGGAGGACCACCCACTCTTTCGCAGGCCGGAGGGTTCCGGCGACCACCCTGATATTTTGATCCGCCCACCCACTTAACGGATCATCAACCCACCCCGGTATATTAAACCAAACCCAAGCTAACCGCCCCCTGATTTCTTTTGGTTTAAGCCTCTCGCGAGCCTTTATTATTTGGAATATTTCTAAATAGTTTTATTGTTTGTTTAAGCTTCTGAATCACTCTCATGTAATACGCTATAATACAATTATTTTTGAATTATATCATGAATTTATTTTTTGAATGCTTGTTTTATCTGATTGATTTTATGTTTGCTATATTCAATTATGTAATTTTATATTGTAAACTTTAGTATTTTTGCTGTATTCAAGCGTCTAATAAAATATTGTTGTTGTAAATATTTGAGCATCAAACACAATAAAATGTTGATATAGATAAAGTCATACCTGAAGAGCAGTATGGGTAAATGCTTTAGAAAAGTATATTTATGGCACTTTAGACATAATTCAAAAGCTTGAATTATATACACTTATGATTACGATACCTAATTTTATGTAAGATATGGAAATATTTAAAATCCAAATTAATAACTACAGGTTATTAAAAGACTTTTCAATTGATCTTGAAGATGAACTTTCACTTGTTATTGGGAAAAATAATACGGGAAAAACCTCACTCTTATTAGTGCTTGATAAATTCTTAAACCATCCGGAAAAATTCACGTTTGATGATTTTAATATTGAATTTAAGCAAGAATTAAAATTAATTATTGAAAGTAATGAAAATATTAATGAAGTAGACTATAGGCAGTATGGTATTAAACTCCGGCTATTCATTAAATATGATGAGCATGATGATTTGTCAAATCTAAGTAGAGTTATGATGGACTTAAATCCTGATAACAATGTTGTTGTATTGGGATTTGAATACGCATTACATTATGCTGACTATGAAAGAATAAGAAAGGACTTCAATGATTTTCAAGCTAAAGAGATTCAAAAGAAAGTAATTAACAATGGTTACCAAGTCAAAAGCACCTATCAATTCATAAAACAGCATCTTAAATACTTTAAACTTCGAAAATATTCTTTTGAATATGATATATCTTCAAAACAAGTGATTGAATTTAAATATATTGACCTTGAAACTGAAAAGATAAGCATAAAGGAGATAATAAACTTCAAATTTATTAGTGCCCGAAGAGATGTTACCAATAAAGATATAGATAAAACCCTTTCAGGCCAGACCTCTAGAATTTACGAAAAAAGTGAAACAAGTGAAGACCAAAGTAAAGCGATTGAGGAATTTAAAGATACTTTGGGTGATACAGATATTGATTTAAGTAGAATATATTCCACCTTATTTGAGGATATTGTTGAAAAGGTAAAAATTTTTGGTGGCATCAAGGAAAGTGAATCAGAAATTGAAATAATTTCAACTCTGCAACACCGAGAATTACTTAAAGGCAACACAACTGTTGTTTACAGACATGATGAGGATAATAAATTGCCTGAGTTTTATAATGGATTAGGTTATATGAACTTGATTAGTATGATATTCGAGATAGAAATTCTTGTTCAAGAATTTAAAGGAGACAATGACAAAAAACCATCTGATATTAATTTGCTTTTTATAGAGGAACCAGAGGCTCACACACATCCTCAGATGCAATATGTTTTTATTAAAAACATCAAAAATCTTCTAAAAGATGGAATAAAACGGCAAGATGGCGAAAATAGAAAACTTCAGTATATCATCAGTACTCATTCTGCACACATTGTAGCTGACAGTAATTTCGATGATATAAAGTATTTAAAAAAAGAAGATACTAATAATGTCATTGCAAAGAATCTAAAAGACCTTAAACGACAATATGATACAGACTCACCACAATATCAATTTTTGAAACAATATTTAACCATAAGTAGAGCAGAAATATTTTTTGCAGATAAGGCAATATTAATAGAAGGTGATACAGAAAGGATACTTCTCCCTACAATAATGAGAAAAATTGATATTGAAGAAAAACGAAGGATTGAAGGAATAGTAGAGGTAGAGCAATGTCTTCCTTTGCTATCTCAGAACATCTCAATCATAGAAGTAGGAGCTTACTCACAAATTTTTGAAAAGTTCATTGATTTCTTAGGAATTAAAACTTTAGTGATAACAGACTTAGATGCTATTGATGAAAATGGTGTGAAATGTGAAGTTGCCAATGGTAATGATTACTCTAATTCAGCCCTTTCCTATTTTTTCAATTCGCCAACTTTGGACGAATTAAAATCATACAATCTGAGGAATAAACTTTTTAAAAAAATTAATGGAATATGGATAAATAACCACGAAGGTAAATTATGCATTGTATATCAAGTTAATGAGAATGAATATAATGCAAGAAGTTTTGAGGATGCATTTATTCATATAAATAGAGATTTTATTCGGCCTCAAAAGGAAAATTTTCAAGGTTTAAAAAACAGAGTCCTTTTTGAAAATGGCAATTTATGTGCATATGTCTTAGCCGATGAATGTATTAAAAAGAAAACCCATTTTGCATTGGATATATTGTTTCACAGCAATGGAGAATTTAGTAATTGGCAAATACCTCAGTACATTAAAGAAGGATTATTATGGTTGAAAGCAGATTGATATTAGAAAGTGAAGTACAAGAAATACTTCAGTGTATTGATAATAAACAAAATTTTCTTCTTAGTGGTGGTGCTGGGAGTGGAAAAACTTATTCTTTAGTGCAGGTAATAAAACAAGTCATTGAAGAAAATCCAACTTCAAATATTGCCTGCATGACTTATACAAATGCTGCGGTAAAAGAGATTGAAGAACGGGTTAATCACAAAAACTTAAATGTTTCGACTATTCATGATTTTTTATGGGATAACATAAAGCATTTTCAACAGGAGTTGAAATTGGCAATAATTGATCTTGCGAATGATGAAAATATAACCAAAATAAATATTGCTGAAATAAGTCCTATTCCTGTTGATTTTTTCGATAATTGCGAGAAAGAAATACAGTACAAGGAATATTTAAGACTAAAAGAAGGAATAATTTCTCATGATGAACTCCTTATTGTCGCAAATTACATGTTTGAGCATTATCCTAAACTTAGTGATATTGTTAAAGATAAATATAGTTTTATTTTTATTGACGAGTACCAAGATACAAATATAGCTGTGATACAAATATTTCTTGATCATTTCGTCAAAAGCAAAAAACAAAGCATTATTGGATTCTTTGGCGACGCAATGCAATCAATTTATGACGATGGTATTGGGAATATTGATAATTATAAAGGAGATGAAGAGGGAAAAGTTAAAGAAGTAAAGAAAAAACAAAATAGGAGAAACCCACAACGAATTATTGATTTGGCCAATATTTTGCGAACTGATGGTATAATACAAAAAGCCTCATCAGACGCGATGGCTCCTAATATGTTAAACGGCGAAATAAAGGATGGAGACGTTAAGTTTATTTATTCAACTATTGCTGATATTGACAATATTAGACAATACTTAGTTGATAAAATGGGATGGGATTTCTGCGATTCTAAAGAAACAAAAGAATTGAATTTAACGCATAACCTAATAGCAGATAAGGCTGGATTTAGGATGTTAATGGATATTTACGATAAAGATCCTGTAATCTCATTAAAAAATGCAATCCTGGAAAAGATTAAAGATAACAAAAAGAATCATCGTATAGAAATTGTAATTGAAGAAGATGAATTGTTTGATTCTGTGGTAGATAAATTTCAATTGAAGAACAGACAACGGGTATTAAAAAAAGATATTTTATTGCAAGATCCAATCAATACAACATTGTATAATCTTTTAAAAAACAAAACATTTACTGAAGTACGAAAGATTTATTTGAATAAAGATTCTTTGATTGATGACAAAAAACAAGATGAGGATGACCAAAACAAGAAAGGCTCAAAACGCGACAATTTGATCAAGCACCTTTATAAAATTCAGAACAATATTTCATTATACCAAAATAAGCAATACAATGAATTTTTAAGAGCAACTGATTTCAGGACTCAAATTAAAAATATTGAAGATAAGAGGACTCTCAAAAAAAACATTGAAGAACTTATAAACGTTGGAGATAAAACCATTGAAGAAGTAATTATTGAAGCTAATGTTAAAGGGATTTGCCTAATTGATGAATATATTGAAAGATTTAAAAGAGAAAATGAATACATATTCAATCGAGTTAAAAGTGTGAAATTTAATGAATTTCAGAAACTATATGAGTATTTAGAAGGAAGAACACCCTTTTCAACTCAACACAAAACAAAAGGAACAGAATTCAATAATGTTTTGGTTATTCTTGATAATGGTGATTGGAATTACTACAATTTTGAAAATTTATTTTTAGGAATAGGTACTCCAACTGTATTAATCCGGACTCAAAAAATATTCTATGTTTGTTGCACAAGGGCAAAAGAAAAATTGGCGGTTTTTTATTATGATCCTACGACTACGGTTATAAATAAAGCAATAGAATGGTTTGGTGCGGAAAATGTTTTACCAATTTAACTATGATAGACACACATCCGAGCGATTTATTATTGTAAATTGCCATCTTTATTCTTGACTGTGAATATTTCATGAAGTTTATAACCCAATCACCGAAAAAAGCCCTTAAAGCATTCTTAAAGCAGAAACCTTTGAGAAGCGAAATGGATGTTTTCAAAACCAATCTTATTGGTTTACTTGACAAGATTAACATCATTGAAAATCAGCCAAAAGACGAAAGCGAAGAGCATTTAAAAAATAATATACGTGATTTTCTGCGTGATACATACTACAAGGACACTAACGCAATAAACACAAAAGACAAGAAAGATCTTGTCATTCATTTAGGTAAAACCACAGATAGCGAAGTTGGTGTTATCATTGAAGCTAAACGGCCAACAAACATTTATGAGATGGTTTCGGTTGATAGCCCGAATAAAAAAGCATTGCATGAATTAATCCTATATTACCTCGATGAGCGTAACAAAGTTGGAAATATTCAACTGAAACAACTTGTTATAACCAATATCTATGAATGGTTTATCATTGATGCCAATTATTTCGATAAACACATTTATCGCAATACGCAAATCCAAAAACTCTACGAAACCAAACTCAACGATCACAAGGACAACCCGTTTTTTTATGAGGAAGTTGCCAAAATTATTCAAAAGTCAGACCTCGAAATTCCTTGCATTTACTTCGATATCCGGCAATATGACACCATATTACGAAACAGTAAAAAGGAAAATGACCGCGAATTAATTGCATTACTAAAAATACTTTCGCCACAACATTTATTAAAAGTTGCTACACCAAACGACAGCAATTCGCTCGACGAAAGGTTTTACAAGGAATTGCTTTACATTATTGGATTGGAAGAGGCAAAAGAAGGATCAAAAAGTATCATCAGACGAAAAAAAGAAAACCGGAACCTGACTTCTTTGATTGAATTGACAATTGATGCCATCGATACAGAAGATACTTTACACCGCCTGCCCGATCAAACAATTTATGGTGAAACTAGAGAAGAACGAATATTTAACATTGCCCTCGAACTTTGTATCACCTGGATAAACAGGGTTTTGTTTTTAAAATTACTCGAAGGACAATTAGTTACTTATCATCAGGGTAATAAAGATTTATGCTTCTTAAACGCCGAGACAATTCACGACTTTGACGAATTATTCAAACTTTTCCACAAGGTTTTAGCCGTAAATCTCAAAGTCAGAACCGATGCAATAAATATTAAATACAGCCGTGTTCCTTACCTGAACAGTTCGCTTTTCGAAATCAGTGAACTGGAAGACCAGATCATTAAAATCAATTCGCTCGACAACGACGGACAACTTGAACTGATCAATAACACTATTTTAAAAGAGGCCAAAAAGAAGGTTGACAAACTCCCGACGCTTAATTATCTTTTTGCTTTTTTGGATGCCTACGACTTTGCAAGCGAAGGAACTGAAGATATTCAGGAGGATAACAAAACCATTATCAATGCTTCAGTTTTAGGCAAAGTGTTCGAGAAAATTAACGGTTATAAAGATGGATCTATTTTCACGCCTGGATTCATTACCATGTATATGTGCCGGCAATCCATCCGGCGGGCAGTGGTCGAAAAGTTTAACGATTATTGTCTGAAAAATGGTTTATCTGATATAAAAATCACTTCGATTGAAGATATTTATGAGTTGATAGGAAGAAAAATAACCAAGCAGAAGGCCAATGAGATTATTAATTCGCTAAAGATATGCGACCCGGCAGTTGGCTCCGGTCACTTTTTGGTTTCGGCATTGAACGAAATTATTGCAATCAAAAGCGAGTTAGGCATTTTGATGGACGAAAATGGCAAAACGCTTCGCGATTACGAGATCGAAATAGTAAACGATGAATTGATTATTACTGACGAAAACGGAAATATTTTTGCATACAACTACCGAAATGCCGAAAGTAACCGTGTTCAGAAAACACTTTTTCACGAGAAACAAACCATTATCGAAAACTGCCTCTTTGGTGTCGATATCAACCCAAATTCGGTGAAAATATGTCGGTTGCGGTTATGGATCGAACTATTAAAAAATGCTTACTACAATTTTACTGACTTACAAACCGGGCTTGCTCTGTTATATCCTGAATTGGAAACGCTACCTAACATCGATATCAATATCAAATGTGGCAATAGCCTGTTAAGCCGTTTCCCATTGGATGCCGATTTAAGCAAAGCTTTGAAAAGCATAAAATATGATATTAAGGCCTACCGGGGATTTGTAAACGATTACAAAAACGAGAAAAACCGCGATGTAAAAAGAGGTTTGCAAAAAATAATCGATGCCATAAAAAGCGATTTCCGAACTGAAATCTCCTCCAAAGACCCCAAAGTGGTTGCATTAAACAAAAAAGGTGGTGAACTTTACGAATTGATAAGCCAAAAATCGTTGTTTGATGATCCGAAACAGTCAAAAATCCGCAAGGAAAAGCAGAAAAAACTCGAAACGGAGATCAACAAACTATCAACCGAAATTGCCGAAATAAAATCGAATGCAATTTATAAGAACGCCTTCGAATGGCGCTTCGAATTTCCGGAAGTGCTCGATGATAAGGGTGATTTCGAGGGCTTTGATTTGGTTATTGGCAATCCACCATACATAAATGCAATAGAATTAAAAAAATCTTTACCCGAATTAACTTATCGGCAAATGAAAGCTGATTATGAAACAGCAAAGGGTACAGTTGACTTATTTATTTACTTTTTTGAAAGAGGTTTAAAACTTCTGAAAAATGGGGCATCGCTTTCATACATCACCCCAAATAGATATTTATCAGCAAGTTACGGGGAAGCGTTACGAGCATATTTATTTCATCAAACTCAAATCATTGAAATTATTGATTACTCACATGTAAGAGTTTTTAAAGAGGCAAGTACGTACCCAATAGTAACACAATTAAGAAAAAACGAAACGCATAATGCTACCTATTCTATTGCAATAGGCAAGTACAATGATCAAAATGAAAAAATTGATTTCAAAGAGGTAACTTCAAAAAAATTGAATTTACTTGAAGGATATATTTGGGGATATTTATTGAACGAAAAAATAAACATCACTGAAAAAGTAATAAACCAATCAGTTTCAATAACTAAATGTGCGACTATCAATGCTACTTCTACAGCTTCGGAAGCAGATGAATATCATAAGTTGATAAATTTCAATGTGGGTTTTAAACTTATTAATACGGGTACTATTGACAGATATGAATGTTTATGGGGGAAATGCGAATTGACAGATAAAGGTGAAAAATTTTTAAAGCCATATCTTGCCAATACTGCCGGCGAAATAAGTATTAACAGAAATAATCTTTATAGTTCCCCTAAAATTATTTTAGCTAAAATTGCTTTATCAAATGAAGCTTTTTATGATTCTAAAGGAGAATATGCTTCTATTAATACAAATTGCTTTCATTCATTTAATCCAGATTTTGATGCGAGATATATTCTTGCATGGTTAAATAGCAAACTCTTTCAATATACATTTGAATGCTTTTTTGAAGGTTTAAAAATGCAGGGTGGGTACTTACTTTATAGTGCCCCAAACGTATCAAAAATGTTCATTAAAAATATTAACATTCAGAAACAACAGCCATTTATTGATTTGGTCGACCAAATCCTTGTTCAAAAACAGCAAGGTGAAGACAGTGCCGACAACGAAAGAAAAATTGACGAATTGGTTTATCAACTCTATGATATATCACCCGAAGAACAAAAAATAATTGAAGGTAAATGAATTTAAAGCATTAAGCATAAGGCATTTAAATATGTTGTTTTAATCGAGTGGGAAAGGGGTTATACGCTTTTTGCCCTAAAAGCTTGAATATTCGTTGTTTATAGAGCAATCTTTAATTCATATACGGGACGTGCCATTTCATCGAGTCCGGTAGATTGATTTGAACCATAATTATTAATTTCATTTTCAGTATTTTGCAGCATACTTAATAAGTGCGATAAACGGATTTCTTCAGGCGCATGTGATTTATTTTCAATAATTTTAGAGAGTTTAAGATTGATATTTATTAATTCGCGAACGATTTTTCTGAATTCCTGAAAGAGTACATAATTGGCTGATAGTTAATACCCATTTTTCGGGTTCGCTGAGAAAAAACAAGAAATTTTTTCTGTAGGTGAAAAGCCGCCATGCTCCCCGAAAAAAAAGGTGACTATTCAACAGAAAATATTTCCACACGGTAAGGAATTATTTTTTTATTTCTTTTCCGTTGAAATTTTTCTTAGTTAAATTTAACCACATAAAAAACAGGTGTTTAGATAATATTCTATCCTATTCCTTCGTCTTAACCAAGTGTGATGCGGGCATAAATTTCATAGGGAAAACCTGAGTCATTTGTAACATTCAAAATTGAGGCAATTTCTCCTAGTTCTTCTTTCACCGCTTGGTCAAAATATTGATAAACTTTTTGTTCGATTTCACTTATTGGTTTCTCAAGAAACTGCTTTTCATCATTTGTATTTGAAGTTATTGAGATTCTAAACGTTCCGTTATTTTCAAGAATTACAGATTTTTCCATCGCTATGTTAATTTGTGAAGTGTTATTGTTTTGTCTGTTTGTCCTTTTATATTTACACTGTTAATGGAAATTCAAGTTTATTCTTGTTTGTCTTGAAACAGTTGTAACAAGATGGTTTTGCCATTGAAGTCTTTTCGTCTTTCCCGCAGATATGGCAGAATTGCTCTTGATATTCTTTGTTGTTCTGTTTTTTCCAGACATTATAACAATCCTTGCAGTAAGGCACAAGTGGATTAAGTGCAATTGAGCTGTCGCATCTAATACAATGTCCCTGTTCTCTTGTCTCTTTAAACTTTTTGGGTTGTCCGTTGTCCTTCTGAACTGAGTTATCAACGGAGGAAGGTTTACTTACAAAATCAAACGGTTTACTTGTTTTTTCAATGAAGTCTATCTCAATCCAAGCGTCCTTATAAATTTTAATGTCTTCTGGAGTCGAATTGTCAACAAGTATCCCCATTTCTTTATTATTAATCATTGAAAAATCATAGAGATTCATTGATGTTATAATCATTTTTGTGTCATTGATATAACACTTGGCGTGTAAGTCTTCTGAAAAAAACAAGTAAACAAACCTAAGTCCTTGCAGAAAGGTCATTTGTTCAGGATTTAGTTCCTGTTTACCGAAAATTATTTTGGTGTCTTTTCTGTTACTATTTCTATAAGTCAATAATTCCCTAAAGTCCTTAGATAGTTTCAAGTATGGTGAGACAATGTAAAGTCTGTCACCAGCTTTCTTTATTAAATCCTCAAGTTCGGAAGTAATTTGTTTTGTAGTAATAAATTTTGCCATTCTGATTAAGTTAAATTAAAAACCAAAAATAAATATTTTAGTTCTCAGAATGAATCTAAATAGTTTTAGTTATTTTAAATGTTTCTTCTCCTGATTACTCCCTCATTTTTTAGGAAACTTTAAATTTCGTTATTGGTTTTTGATTTAAAACTTTTCAACAGTTTTGTTGCAATATCCTCTGAAATCACTTTTAATCCAGAATGCTTGTCCCCGAATCCTCTAAAATTATAATTTTCACTATATCCAAGAAATTTATTTATAATCATCCGAGGGACAAAACCATTTGAGTCCAAACATTTAGTTTGGAAATAGTATTTCCACAATATCTCAGTTCCATCAGTATATTCAGATGGAACTGAATTTGAACTATCATAAGGACATTCAACTTCTACTACTGCAACAATTCCTTCTCTCCCTATATGACAAGGTATATTTTCTATAGTTCCATCTTTCTTTTTACTTTTGAGAACTCTACCATTTTTTGACTCATAAATAAAAACCATATCACCAACACGCATCTTGCGTACAACAGACTCTGACGCATCTGATGCAAATATCCCTTCTTGCTTACCACTAGTATCATTAATTTGAAGTGGCCAATGTGATGTAATCCAATAATTCAAATGTTTTTTTTCCATGATGATATTTTTTATTTATATGAACGGAAAACCCATTCAATAAAATTTAAACAGTTTCTTAAACTAAAAAACCGGAAATTATGTATTTTAGATTTAAGAATGAATCTAAATAGCTCCAGTTATTTAACATTTTATTTCAAAAACTACGCCCAACGTCTCGCAAATGCACGCAAGGTGGGAGTTTGCTGTTATGCACAGTTCTTCTATTCGATCAAAAGTGATGCAGGAAATAAAATAATACTCAAAATATACAATGGATATTCTGCAATATTTGATGCTTTAAAGAAGTCGTTTCTTACATTTATATATTCAAGATAATTATTAATTAAAGCAGTATTTGTTGTTAGGTGTTTCACTTCTCCATAGTACTCTCCATCTGAGAAGCAAACTACTTTTTTATCAATTATATATGTGTAAGTCGTATCCAAGGGATTAGTTATGTCATATTTTAGTGTGTTTAAATACTTCATTAGGTGGGAATATAATTCTTTATTTCTTCTATATTTTAAACGGTCTTGAGTTATTTTGTTTTTATCGAGTTTGGCAATTACCGAATTATCGAAGGAATAACTATCGTTCAATATTTCATTTAGTTTTTTTATAACAGACGGAATACTGTCTTTCTCAAATGTATAAGTCAAATAATAATTATCACGAACCTTAATTAGAAATTTCTGTATTGGCACTTTATTAGTCAAGCTATCTAAAGGTTGAATCTTTGTTTCAAATTCCTTATAGATATTATCAGTAAATATTGTGCTTTCAATTTCAAACTCGTGTTTGTCAAATCTTAGATATTTTATTGAGATAATGAAGGAATTATACAAAATGATACTCACAATAATACCCGCCATGATTTGACGAAGGCTGATATAAAATATTTTATTTGAGTAAACAATAACAAAAATAATAACCAGTACAATAATAACATTGTGAATGAATAGAAACTCATACATCTCAGTCTTATTAAACATGACGTAGAAAGTCAATTGAAGGGGTAGACTTAAGATTTTGGTTATCCAGAGGAAGTATGCTATGTTAGATGGTTTGGTTGTAGTTTTAAAAAGCTTGTCAAGGAGTAGTCTATTTATTGTTAGTAATATAAATGCGAAAATTAAAATAGCTATTTCAATAATGATTCCTCTAGTAATTTCCCTGAAAGAATTATCCTTAAAAATATAAAGCAATATCACTGCCAAAGCAGTATAGAAAAAAGAAGCTGAAAATTTTTCTTCATTGCTCTTTTGGAAAAAATCCCGGAAATATCTTGTTGGCCTTATATAAAAGTTAGGAAGTTCAAAAATCCATTTGAATATATTGTCTTTCCCGAAAATCGATACGAAGTCGTTTAAAGTCATTCCTTATATCGTGTCATTATAGAATTGTACATATTTATATGAACGGAAAACCCATAAATATCTTTCATTTCCGTTGATTAAACATTCAATAAAATTTAAACATTTTCTTAAACTAAAAACCAAAGGTAAGTGGTTTAGATTTCAGAATGAATCTAAATAGCTTCTATTATTTAACATTTTATTTCAAAAAATACGCTGAAAATATGCAGTTGGTTTCAGCCCACTGAATGAATATAAAAACAACTCGTCAATAAATCTTTGAATTATTGACGAGTGATATTGTCATTTTTTAACTTCTAATAACGTTCTAATTAGCACAACAGAAGTCAGACCAGTTTGAAAAACTAAAATTGGATTAAACTCTTTTAATTTTCCAAAATAAATTAAACCAGATATCGCAGATAAAAATAGATATACAACTGCACCAAGAATGTAATCTCTTGATAATATATTAATTTTTTCTTCCTTTTTCTTACTTGTATTTTCAATAATTGGTAGCAATTGATATGATAAACCACCCAACACTGAAATTAATATTGGACTATTAAGTATATAATCTGTCATATCAACGAATTTTATTAATCATTGCATTGATTAGCCTATCTGCAAAGGGTGTTCTTTTTTGATATATATTTCTTGTAGTAAACTTATTTTTACTGTTTTTAACGAAATCGCCACTTTTAGTTATATACTTTTCCACATGGGTCTCAGTACTGCCGGTTATTTTTGAAATCTCAACTATTGTCTTCCAATATTCTTTGTCTTTACTGACAGATTTCTCGAATTCTGCCACTATTAAAGGTTTTTTTTCCATGATGATATTTTTTATTTAATATGAACAGAAAACCTATTCAAAAAATTTTAACCAGCTTCTTAAATTAAAAACCAAAAATAAATACTTTAGTTTTTAGAATGAATCTAAATAGCTTCAGTTATTTAACATTTATTTTTCAAAAATTACGCTGAAATTTTCTTCGTTAAATTAGCCACATAAAAACATGTGTTCTTTAGTTCTTCTTTCAATCAGTTTTCCAATAGTCAATTAATCCTAAATTCATACTGTCTAAATCACCAATATTCGAAAATAATTCAAGTGAACAGCAATAACAAGTTACATTATCAACAATTTGAATATATCCATCATTTTCACCACTTTCAGGATTATATGTTTCAACATAATCATGATATTTTATTAGGGACTTAGTCTTGCAAACAGGACATTTCAGAACTTCACCATTATCTTCCGACTTTGAAACCTCTTCTGCAATTAATTCTGCACGTTTTCTTTCTTGTTCTCCCCAAGAATATTTTCCCTTTATTGGATTTTCAAAACACGCCCTCCCTAATTCTTTTAGTAAAGCAATTTTTGAAATAGAATAGTTTTCATTTTCAAAATGGTTTATTATGCTATCAATAATATTAAAATCCCCATTTTCACTGTGAACTTGCAATTGAGTATATTTTTTTTCATTTCCATCTAATGAAAGAACCTTTTTTAAAAATGGGAAAACGTACTTTCCAAATAATAAATCCAAAGCTTGATACCGAAGAATAAAAATTCCTCTATGAGCAGTACGATTTCTTAATTCAGTAACACTTTTCATCCATTCCTTTGAATCTTTTATAAATCCATATTTATTATCAATTCTACCAGTCTCGATAAGTGAAGTTATTCTTGGTAAAGCTTCAGAAAACTCTATTAGTCTTTCTCCTTCAAGTTTGGATTTATCAAAATCAATGCCTTTAATCAAATCATATAATAAAGCATGATCCTTCTTTACATCAATAGCTAACAGAATATTTTCTTTTTCCAATATTTCTTTAATGTACAATTCAAGAAAATGTTGGAGATGAGATATTGCTTCACTTGCATTCTCAATATACTTTGTAGTATAATAATCCCTATCCTCAGAATCAGGAGTTGGATTTTTTAAATGAGAAAAACGAAAAGACATACTTTTATATGTCGAAAAATAAGCTTTTAAAGCCATTGTTAAAGATAAAAAAGCCATGTTTTTTATCTTAGGATGAGTATTCTTGATATAAAATCCGTCGTTCACAATTTCTTTAATATCCATATTCAGATATTTAAAATCAGTTTGGAATAAATAAAATTAATAAATAACTCATTAGTAGAGTTGAAGATATGCGAGTAATGGCGTTGTCAATCGACAATAAAAATCACTTAATCAATTGAGTCAGCTCAATTGTCCCGTAAACAATTTTCATCAAATCATTAGATGAATGTGCTCTGTCAATTGATGCTTTTAAAATTTGTAAAGCCTCAATGTTTTCTGTCGGTAATTTTTTCATTAACAAATATTTATCCATTGCACTATGCATGTACTTTTTAACTTGTCCAAATTGTTTCTCGAACGATCCAAGGAAATCTATCAGAATTGCCTCTCCATTTTCGGCTTCAATAAGATTTTGAATTGCAGAACCATGCATTCCAGGCTTTGTCCTGTCGGTAGTTCTAAATGCTCTGTGCATGAATATCTCATAAAAAGAGCCGTGTTTGTAAGCTTCAATGTTACTCATGTGATGTGTCTTTTTATTATGTGTGTTAACTCATTTATATGAATGGAAAACCCATACAATATCTCCCATTCTCGTTGACTAAGCATTCAATAAAATTTGATCAGTTTTTTTAAACTAAAGACTAAAATTAAGTATTTTAGTCTTTAGAATGAATCTAAATAGCTTAAGTTATTTAAAATTTTATTTCTTCAGATAAGAACAAAAAAAACCGTGCAGGATCTTGCACGGTTTTTTTAAAGAATAAATCAAAAATTACTTTTTAGTTAGTAACATTTGATAAATCAAATTTACTTGAGTTTGGATATTTTGCCGCCATTCAATATATGATTGACTCAGCTTTTCATGATTGGCAAAGCATTTATCAACGTAAACGATAGAAGCCTTTGAATCCAATTCAATTTTGAGCTCATTTGAAGAACTTAAATAACGATTTAGCCCGAAGGTTAACAAGGCGGTAACAACTCCGACAATAAGACCGGAAAGAACCGCGCTTTGATGTTTTTTAATTAATTCTGTCATACCAGAAGTAAAATAATACCAACGATTAACAAATAGAACATACTTTTTGAAACTACAGGCGAACCCGTTTCGTCATTATCTGTTGATTGGTCGTTATCATCTACAGAATTAAAGTTTTTTTTACTCCGGCATAATACCAGAGAGCATAAGAACCGTTTAAACGATCCGGAGAATTACCAGATTTTCGCGTATCCAAATGGATAAACGAAACGCCGATTCCAAAGCCCCCAATACCCGCCGAACGCAAACTTTGATAAAGTGGTCCTTTGGACTCAATATCTGCCTGAATTGCCGCCGTACCTGGACCCGTTTGTAAATCTTCGGCCTCTCCTGTTAAATGTTGAGAATGAGTAGCACCTCCACAATTGAGATTGTCGATGTAAGTACGATAAGTTGAATTTACATTCACTGAATAACCGCAAAAATCGCGGATTATTTGAGCCGCAACGGGTAAAACGTCACTAACATAGTGGGAATCATCCAGAAAATCAATACTTTTTGTAAAGAACTCATTTTCTTTAAAATTGGCCGTAATGTTTTCGGTATTGTTTTTATTTACATATCACACCAATTCATCTTCCTTGCGCTTTTCTTTGGCCTCTTTAGGTTTCTCCCCGAGGTAAACGTGCATGCCTGCGTCTTTGTCCCATGCAAATTGCATGAGCGGTACGTCGAGTGGACTACCGTCCCGCACTTTCAA
>Ga0209430_1001620_pt1 | contig 16228 bp, 10 predicted proteins | sample BarGraIncub1133A_FD_184504 | JGI IMG/M metagenome (GOLD analysis project Ga0209430, IMG submission 184504) | Arctic peat soil microbial communities from Barrow, Alaska - Barrow Graham LP Incubations 11-33A (SPAdes) (version 2) | ecosystem: Environmental > Terrestrial > Soil > Wetlands > Peat... | reverse complement strand
GTACATATAATTTAAGTATTTAACACAAATGACACAAAAAATCTTACTCAAGTATAAATTTAAAGGCGCTTTTAGATTAATCCTTCTGAATTTAACAAAAAACAGGGGGAGACAAGTATGCATAGCGTAAGCAAAGACACCAACACAACTAAATGTCTTGGAGAATCATTATAAGGTCGTACTTAGTCGGGTTAAATCAGTGAAACAAATTAGGAATCAGCTTTTTATTATACTTAGTTATAAAAAACAACTGTTTAGACATTGGACAGTTTTAAAATCAAAATAATTGATGAATAATGGGAATTTATGGGTATCTAAAAGTAAGTATATAAATTTAGGACTAAATCAAAAGAAAAAATTTGAAAGAATTATTACGAATTGAAAGTAACTCTAAATTTGATTGATTCATAATCATACTTTTTACAGAAAAAAAACATATTCATTTTGTAATTACAAATATAATGTCTATTTTTCTAGTCGAATTAATTGCATGACACTACGAAGCCAAAAATGGCCATAATTCAGGGGCAAAATTTGGGACTAATTCGTACCAATTAAGTTTACAACGATTGCAACGTATTGATAAGTAGTAGAATATGGGAATAGGTTCATTTACCTCAACGCCCACCGAAAAAAAGAGACGCAAAGTTCAGGTTTTGCGTCTCTTTTTATTTGTATCTACCCATATTTTTATATATTTGCATAATCCTACTAAAAAGATTATGAAAACACACCTGATTGTTAATTTATTATTTTCAGCAAGCTGCCTTTTTTTCAGTTTAAACTTGCAAGCTCAGGAGGTTACCAAAACGATAAATGTAGAAACTGCAGGCACTTTAAATACGTTAATTCCTGAAAATGAAAAATATACCATTACTGATTTAACCCTTACAGGTGCATTAAATGGTTATGACATTTGTATTATTCGCAGAATGGCCGGGAGAGATTCATACGACAAAATAACTTCAGGCCATTTGACAAAAATTGATTTATCCGAAGCGAATATTGTCAGTAGTGGATTTATTTACTACACGGATACGAATAACACTGACTATACTTCATACACGAACGCTATCAATGATTATACTTTTTATAACTGTTCAGGTTTAAAACAAATCATCCTGCCGAATAGCGCGACATATATTGGGTCATTCGCTTTTAAAAACTGTACAGGATTAATATCAATAAGCATACCGAAAAGCATTACCTGGATAATAGAGAATGCTTTTGAAGGCTGTAAAAACGTAGCCTCTTTTAATGTAGAAAATGAAAATACAACATTCAGTTCATTAGATGGTGTATTGTTCAATAAAGACAAAACTGCACTTCATGCATTTCCAATTGGGAAAGGTTCACAGTACACCATACCGAATGAAGTTAAAACAATCAATTCGTATGCTTTTTCAGGTTGTTCGGGATTAACTGCTATTACCATTGGAAATAATGTTACAACTATCGGTGAATATGCTTTCGGGCACTGTAAAAACTTAACCCAATTTAACGTAGACAGCAACAATACAGCCTTTTGTTCAGTTGATGGGGTGTTATTTAATAAAGACCAAACGTCGCTTATTGCATATCCAAATGTAAAAGGGACACAATACACCATTCCAAATAGTGTTAAGAAAGTAGAATCATATGCTTTTGAAGGATGTACCGGATTGACAGACCTTACTTTTGGAGATAGTGTAATAACTATTGGATCCTTTTCCTTTAGAGATTGTTCCGGTTTGACATCTCTAAGCATTGGGAAAAGTATTAATTTAAGTACTTCTGCTTTTCAAAATTGTACAGGATTAAAATCTATTGTTTTTGGTGATAGTATTAGAACTATTGGAGATTATGTTTTTAAAGGCTGTACTAGTCTGGAACAACTGGACTTTGGTAATGGTATTAAAACAATTAAATCAAGCGCTTTTGAAGATTGCACAAGTTTAACATCCGTTATTATAGGGAAGAGTTTAAGTGAAATCAATAATAATACTTTTTATAACTGTTCAAGTTTAAGTTCAATTACTTTTGGAGAGCGAGTTAAAACCATTGGTTCTTCCGCTTTCAGAAAGTGCGTTGAATTAAAATCGCCAATCAATTGGAAAAATGTTAGAACCATTAAATCCGATGCATTTAATAATTGTACAGGATTAACCTCTCTTGCTTTTGGAGATAGTATAAGAACTATTGAAGATGGTGCTTTTTTTAACTGTACAAGTCTTAACTCCGTGAATATAGGAAGTGTTGTTGATTCTATTGGTGGTTTTGCTTTTTCATACTGTAAGGGTTTAACTCAATTTAATGTAGACAACAGCAACAAGAAGTTTTGCTCCTTTGAAAGCGTTTTATTCGATAAAAATATGACGGATTTAGTGACATATCCAAACGCTAAATCTGATAATTATACCATTCCTAATACTGTTAGAACCTTAAGAGATGGTGCATTTAGCGGTTGTTCTGAATTAAAATCTATAAGTTACCCAATAGCGTTATTTCTTTAGGTGTAGGAGCTTTTGATGAATGTTCAGGATTAAGCTCAATAAAAATCCCTGAAAATGTAAAAAGCATTGAATACGGCTCGTTTAATGATTGTACGAGCTTGACTACTCTGACTTTGCCAAATAGTGTGAAGGGTATGGGATCATCTTGTTTTAATAATTGTTCGAACCTAACTTCTATAAACTTTGGTGATAGTCTTACAGCTATAACTTATAATTCTTTTAATAATTGCACGGGATTGACATCATTAACCTTTCCCAAAAGTGTAACTGCAATCAATTGGAACACGTTTAATGGTTGTACAAATCTTACAAACATAACACTAAGTGAAAAAATTAAATATATAGATTGGAAGACTTTTAATGATTGCCCCAACATAACTGAAATTCATTTTCTTAGTAAAATGGCTCCTCCATTATTCGGGGATTATGGATTTTTTGACGTAGATAAAAGTAACTGCAAGCTTTATGTACCCTTCGGAAGTTCTGCTTCCTATAAATCAGACCAATTTTGGGGATCTTTTTCAACCATTATCGAAGATGCCACTGCAATAAGCTATCCAAAACCAGAATCTGTATCCATCTCCGCAAGTGAAGGTGGAATCCATTTTCAGACACAAGAAGCAATACCAGTTGTTGTTTACTCCTTATCAGGTATTAAGGTATTTGATAGAATGGTAAGCAATGATGAGGTCGTAGCTCTCAAGAATGGGTTTTACCTGGTAAAGGCTCTTGGGAAGACAATAAAAGTCGTTGTAAAATAATTTCAGATTGTTACTTTCTAAAAGTCCATTCGAGCAAATCATACTTATTTTTTTGAAGTAATTCAATTTGCTCTGCATCTTCTTTAGATAAAGTGCAGCACATATCCAATTGAAAAAAATCAAGCAGTTTTTTTAGCATTAAATCAAAAAAATCAGCGGATGAGAGTGTAACCTGACCCTTTTCTTCCAGATAGGCTTTAATATTCTTCACAATACTGGGAACGGATGCAATGGCTTTGTATGAATGAGTTAGCCCGGCCTTTGCTGTCAGGGATTTTTCCAGTTTGAACAGATCCGTATCATAGAGCAAAGTACCGTGGTGCAATTCGCGGGTGCTGCTCACACGCGAAGCAGTACCTGAAATTTTATAATCTCCGGGCAACCATAGGTCTTTTCGTTTGCCCGCACTAACATCAATTTCCAAATCATTCAGGATGTGAATAATAGGTAACAGAAATTCACTGCCCAAAGGAGAATAACCCTGAGTACGATTTGAAATAAAACAAAAATTGAGATTTCCGGTATCGTGAAAAACGGCACCACCACCGGACATGCGACGATAAATGGAGATAGCATGATCCTGGCAAAACGACACATCACACTCTAAAACAGCCGATTGATTACAGCCTATAACAACACAAGGATTATTGATATATAAAAACAGAATTTCATCCCACCGCTGAGAAAATAAGTATTCCTCAGCAGCAAGATTGAAACCTGGATCTTGTAAACTACTAAAGATCATTTTCATAAAAACGTATCAATAGTAAGTATAAAAATTACTTCACATTAAAAGCTATGCGCAATTCTTCGATTTCTTTATCCCCCATGGGTTGAAGCGGCCCGATAGACGAAGCCATCACCAAAGAGTTTGCCGAAAATTCAGCTACTTCCAGATAATCGAACGTATTAATCAATTTATTTCCAGTAACAATGACCGAATCATTTTCTACAATGACTACACGGTTTGTATAAAACATCTTAGCAATATCCTCTGTATCTGCGTATAGACTCTCAAAAGGAATGGAAGGAACATCCTGAAGGAATATCCAGCTTTCGGGAATGGTGCGAACATCAAATTTTTGATGACTGACAGCGTGTGCCATCAGATTGGTTGGCTGAGTGGTAATAATGGAATTGATGTGCGGGTTCAATTGATAAATTCGATGATGCAAGGCAACCGAACGGCTTGGTTCTTTGCCCGCTTCTGCCATACCATTTTTAACCTGAACGATGTTTTGAGGTAAAATATCCCAACGTGCCACATCGCGTGGAGTAATCAGAAAATCATTTTCTTTCCAACGTACTGAGACAGTACCATAGGTGGAAATCATCAATCCCTGATCGCAGGCACGACGAATAATATTCACCATATCTGTACGAATTGCACGTTCTTCCGATGGATATTCAACATCCATAAACGGTGAAATGTTATTTGGAAAATGATTGATGTATTTTGATATTTGCTCATCGGTCAATGTGTTTATTTTGCCTATCCGGCCGGCATTCACAATGGTACGACAGCAAAATTCAAGCGTTTCGAAACGTTGATAAGCATCCATCATATCCGTTCCTCCCAATACTACACCGTGATTTTCCATAATTACAGCTTTGAATTTTTTATTCTTAAATTCATTGGCGATTTTCTTACCCAAGTCTTCACTTCCAGGGCAACCATAAGGTGCAAACCCTATTTCGCCACAGATCTTGCGGGCTTGTGGAACAATGCTGGTATCTGGCACCTGACGTGCAATACTGAATGCCACCAATCCGGGTGGATGTGCGTGTATAATAGCCGACATCTCTGGACGAGCTGCATAAATAGCTTTGTGAAAGGGATATTCTGAAGAAGGTTTGTGTAAACCGACAATACTGCCGTCTTTTTTTACACAGATAATGTCTTTTGTCGTTAACGATCCTTTATCAACGGCAGATGGTGTAATCCAAATATCTCCATTGCCATCTTTAATTGAAATGTTTCCACCTGAAGTCGTCGTCATTCCGCTTCGATAAATTCGTCCGATTATCACATTAATTTGTTCTACCGGATGCATCAAGTTAACATCTAATTGTTTCATTTTTTTTATTTTTATTAAACTAACATTGACCTATTTGCCAACAAAAATGTTTCTGCTTCTACACTCCAGAGTCCGTTGTGTTTATTACAAATAATAGCCAGTTGACTATAAATAGGATTTGATTCTCCCAATCCGGCAAAATCCGAAATGGGCGTCAAGGGCATTTCGAGGTGCGTATATATTAATTTCTTTCCACCCGGTATTTCGGGTAAATGGTTCGTTGCTTCAATAACCGAATTCAACCCCCCGATATGAGTGACCAATCCGGCAGGATCGAGTCCTTTTCTCATCAATTCGAGCGCCTCAACCATATCGTCCTTATTTCCACCGCTGGTGCCTGCCACGTGCGTATAGCCGTAATGTACGTTGTAAAAATTAAAGGAGGCACTAAAATTCGGATCACCAGGACCGGCAAAGAAGTTTAGACAACCGTCGAAAGCCAAAATGGCATCTGCTTGTTCCACAACCGGTTTAACGGGCGCAAAAACAAAAACATCGTTGTAACCATCGCCACCGGTTAGTGCTTTCAGTTCTTCAACCGGATTTTGCAGGATGGACGTATTGATGTAACGAAGGTCTATGCCTTTCGAAGCTGCAAATGCTACGGTATAAAGCGTTGCTGCCCGATCCAGACGGGTCTGATCAACGTCAGTCACCACGCAAAGCGAGGGTCGGCGGTCTTCCCGGCGCAAAACATAATTGATGGCTGCCAGCCCCATGGGACCAACACCTGCTAAAATAGCCATTTTCCCACCCTCTATAATTTCCATTTTATGAATGTAACTTCCTGGGGTAATGTGATAATTGGCGTGCATGGCTCCGATCACACACGATAGCGGTTCAGCAAGCGAAGCCGGATAAAAGCCCTCACCGTGATAAGCCAACAGACAATCGTGCTCCATAACTTCGTTTGGGATGATTACATACGTCGCATCTCCGCCAATATGCTGGTAACTATATCCCGGCGCACTTAAAACGCCAACCGGACCGTCCACATAATTCAATGCCGGTTGAATGGAAAATTTATCGCCCGCTTTAAATTGTTTCGACCATTTAGCACCGACTTCCACCAATTCCCCTGCAAATTCATGCCCGATAATAATCGGATTTTCGGCTATATCGTTTGGAACACGTTTGTGATCGGTTCCCTGACTTGCAGCTTTATAGGATGACATGCACAATGAATCGGAAACGACTTTGGCCAATATTTCATTGTCTTTTATCTGTGGCAACTCAAATTCTTCCAAACGAAGATCTTTCTTGCCGTATAATCGGATTGCTTTTGTTTTCATATTCCTTCTGTATTAATCACCCAAAACTTTTTTTTAATTCAACATCACTTGCCCACCGGTAATGGGTAATGCCTGCCCTGTTTCACCACATTGTTCCATCAGGTAAAGAACACCTCTGGTTACATCTTCGGGAGAGCAACCTTTTTTCATGGGAACCTGAGACAAATAAAAGGCTTTTACATCCTCAACCGTTTTTGCACCCGGCACTTTTCCGGCATTCAAATATTGTACAAAAAGTCCGTTAACGGGGTCACTCCACAGAGGGCCATCGTAAAAATTACCGGGACAAATTGAATTTACCTTGATGCGAAAGGGTGCTAATTCCAACGCAAACGACTGTGTCAGGCCAATTCCGCCAAATTTTCCACCGGCATAGGCAAAGTTGGCTTTGCTGCCTCTAAGACCTGATTTGGAGTTGATTTGAATAATATCGGCATAATAGTCCGTCGCATAGTTGGTTTGAAGTTTCATGACACGGCTCACCACCTTGGTGCAATAAAAATAGGCGTTGTAGTTTATTTTCGTCACAAAATCAAAGTCCTCAGGAGTCATATCTTCCAATCCACCTGCTCGTAATACGCCTGCATTGCTGACAAAACAGTCGATGGCACCAAAGCTGCAAATGGTTTGATGAATCAGATTTTCAAGGCTTTTCATTTCACTCACATTGGTTTTTACAAAAATGGCACGGTTGCTTTTTGCGAGGTTGTTGAAATGTTCCACTGTTGCCACGCCTACCTTCTCGTTCATATCCGCAACAACGATGTTGGCGCCTTCCAGCAAAAGACAGCGCGCAATACCTTCTCCAAAGCCCTGCGCTGCACCGGTAACTACAATCGTTTTATTTTCGGCACGACCAGTTGCTACGCCGGCCAGAACACTTCGGCGATAATTTTCCACCTCCCAATTTTCAATAAAGTCAATCTGAGTTTGTGTCAGAGAATGTGCTCCACCAAAAGATTGAGCTATATATGCTATTTTTAGGGCATCTTCAAAAACATCCAGTATGATATCACATTGAGCGGCATTATCACCTACAGCTACCAATCCAATGCCTTTAATCAAAAGGACCTTGGGTTGATAACCGAATTTTGACGTGAACACCGGAATAACTTTGGATGCCTCTGCCAGTACCGCCTCCGGTTCTTCGTCATTGAGGAATATGTAATTTGATTTGCAGTATACGATGGCATCCGGTGTGAAAGGCTTAGCTATGGTAGTCTGATTTTCAACACGATCATAGAAATACTTTATCAATGCATTTTTACGGACTTTCAATGTTTTCAAATTCTTACTGGAAAGCATCATGCGAATACCCGGAACAAGCTGTTCGGTACAAGAGCACGTTTCACGTTCTTCAGTTGGAACGGGCAGCTTGATTGCTTTTTCGAGTGTATCAAGTATGTTGGAATAAAGAGCTTTAATTTCTTCAATGCTGTTTGCCCCAACAAAAATCCCATGGTTTTGTAGCCAGATAATGGCCGGTTCACTTCCATTTTGCGTGCGAAAAGCTTTAATGGCCGCTTCTACTTTTTTGTATAATACATAACCTGGATCGGTGTATTCAATATAAAGTGCCTGATTGCCAAATAGTTTCTTCAGTTCACTTTCGGCATTCTGAGAACACATCAACCCATTAACTGCCGTTGGATGCAAATGTACCACAAAAGCAAAATCGATGACATGGTGCATGGACGTTTCTACAGACGGACGCTTTCCTTTGGTTGTGGAAGCCTCAGCCAAATCATTTTTAACTTCTTCTTCCCGTTCAGCGGCATTCTTGCTATAGCTTTTTTCGGACATCAGATTCAGTTTTTCCCTGTCCAACACGGCAAATCCCTCTTCCGTGATCGTAGCCAGAGACGATCCACTGGCTTTTATCCAAAGTTGTGTGGCATTCTTATAGGATGTATTTCCACCTCCTGCTATGACAAATCGACGGTCTTGACCGTAGAATTGCGATATTTCAATTAAGTCTTGTAACTTTTCCATACGAATTAGAAGCCTTGTTTAAAAATTAATTCATTGCCCAATTTAATAAACGCTTCACGTTTACTTCTATCGGCATTCCTTTTTTCATCTACATAGCCCTTCAGACCCTGTGCTACTAAATGTTGATGTGCTGCCACGACACAAGCGCCGTCATAATTTATCTGCAACAGTTTATCAGTCAATGGTGCACCATTACGTGCAAAGAGTTCGACCGGTTCCATAGCCGGAGTATTGTGCTCACTTCCAAAAGTTACGACAAACCCCTGTTCATGCAAATAGGCCGCATATTTTTCCAATAAATCAACGCTGTTACGGGTTGTAATAAATTCTACCGAATGAAATCCACGTTCTGTAAGTTGTTTTGCAACGCGTTCCAAATCGCCTTCGAAATCGGTATATCCTCCATGTACATCATCTGCCAGAAACGGATAAGTTGGTATACCGCCACCCGCCACAATGATATCGCAAACCGCTTGCATGGGCAAAAAGGCTTTTGGGTCCTCGGGAACGAATGCGCCACCTCCTGCTTTAAGCAAGTTTCCACGTATTTCATTTTCAACTCCGGCCAAGTCATTGATGCCTGATTTCAGGTCTTTTCCTGCAAACACTTTTCTGAAAAGTTCCTGAATCTTTACTTCATCGTTTTCGCAAGCTTCGTAGATTTTCATCCGCAAGGCTTTTGCCAAATGGCGTTCGCGGATAGATCCTTTGGTCTGTTCGTTTCGTATCCAATTAAAGTCGAGCGAAAACCCGGCTTGATTGGCAGTAAGGATTTCATTGACCTTGCCACACATAGCCTCAACTTGTGCATTGGCTTCAGCACGTACTTCAGCCAGTTGTGAGGCAAAGGGTTCAGCCAACTTAAATGGATGGGACAAACCTTTACCGCTTAAGTAGGTTCGACCCGGATTTCCGGGATCATTTACCCGTAGGCCCGCTTTTTGGTCTGCCTCATTGAGACTGATAAATTCTATGTTGAACAAAGGATACAATCCTCGTTCCTTGCAACCTTTAGCCCAGGCTTCATAGCCTGCCGTCGTATAAAAATCATTGATGCCCACTACCTTAACATCTTCAGAAACGGCCATATCGAGTGCCTGATTCAGGTCTGTGAAAGCACTGAACGAATAGGGTGTGTGAAGGTGTGCGTTTACTTTTGTAATTTTCATTCTATCATTCTTATTAAACGCCTAATTTTGATCTCCTGATAAATTCAGCATCCGTGAAGTTTTGTCCGGAAATATAACCGGGCAGCGGTTGAATGCGTTCGTTGATTATATCGAGGAACCAACTGGGTTGTGGAAAGAACGAATCTTCCAGCTCGAAGGCCGGAGTAATCCAGTTGCGGGAACCCAACACACATACCGGGGCATCCAGATAGTCAAAACAAAGGGTGCTTACATTTGCTGCAAAGTCGTTCAGGAACGACCCCCTTGCACAGGCATCACCTGCAATAATGATTTTACCCGTTTTCTTTACGGAAGCAATAACTTGTTCGTAGTTAAAAGGCACCAATGAACGTGCGTCTATCACTTCGGCACTCATACCGTATTTTTCTTCCAATTCCTGAGCGGCCTTTAAAGCAGGATAAAGCGTATGTCCTACCGTCAGGAATGTAACATCTTTTCCTTCTTTTTTAACGTCCGGTTCACCAAATGGAATTTCGTAATAACCTTCGGGTACGCCGCCTTTGTGAAATTGTTCCCCTATTTCATAGATGCGTTGGCTTTCAAAATAAACCACAGGATCGGTACCTTGCAGCGCTGAATTCATTAACCCTTTTGCATCGTACGGAGTCACCGGGAAACACACTTTGATACCCGGAATTTGTGTGACCAATGAAGTCCAGTCCTGGGAATGTTGGGCTCCATATTTGGAACCTACAGAAACACGCAAGGTAATGGGCATTTTCAAAACATTGCCGCTCATGGCTTGCCATTTGGGCATTTGATTGAATACCTCGTCGCCGCAACGGCCTAAGAAATCGCAATACATAATTTCAGGAACGACGCGGCCCCCACACATGGCATAACCAATGGCGGTACCAACAATGGATGCTTCTGCAATCGGAGAATTGAACAAACGGTGATAGGGCAATGCTTCTGTCATACCGCCATAAACGGCAAAAGCTCCGCCCCAATCGCGGTTTTCTTCACCATAAGCTACCAAAGATGCATCCTGGTAAAAACGGTGCATCATGGCTTCAAAAATACCATCGCGCAACTGATATTGTTTCATTTTGCTGAATGGTTTTCCGTCGGCATCGAAAGCAAATCGTTCTTTAGCTGCAATTTTCTTTACACGAGAGTTGTCTGCCAACGGCATCAAAACGTCCGGCTTCGCTGTGGAAAAAGAATCAACCGAACCGTTCGAGAACATCATATCGCCAATGATTTGTGCGTTGGTCATACGTGGAGAAACGGTTTCGTCGATTGATTTCAGGAACATCTCATAAACCAATGCTTTTACATCCGTCCAGACGGAATCCAGGTCAAGCTGTGTAGCTTCGCCGGCTTCAACCAATTGTTTTCCGAAAGAAGCAATACAATCCTGTGATTCCCAAGCTTCAACTTCTTCTTTGGTACGATAGGAAGAGGCATCTGAGGGTGAGTGTCCGCTGTAGCGGTAGGTCAATACGTCCAGTAAAACAGGACCTTTTTTCTCTTCCAAAATAACGCGTTTGCGTTTGTAAGCGTCGATAACTGCCAACGGATTGTAGCCGTCAACACGTTCGGCATGCATTTGTTCCGGATTTACACCGGCGCCAATTCGGGCAGCAACATCATATCCCATGGTTTCACCACAGGTTTGACCACCCATACCGTATTGGTTGTTCATGATGTTGATGATAACCGGTAAACCTCCCTGCATATCACCTTCCCAAAGTTTCCTGAACTGATCCATGGCAGCAAAGGTTATCCCTTCCCAAACCGGGCCGCAAGCCATCGAAGCGTCACCAATGTTTGCAACAACCAGTCCTTTTTTGCGGTTGATTTTTTTATACAAAGCCGCACCTACTGCAATATCACCCGAACCGCCTACCAGTGCATTGTTGGGATATACACCAAATGGCGTAAAGAATGCATGCATCGATCCCCCCAAACCACGATTGAAACCGGTCACGCGTGCAAATATTTCAGCCAGTGTGCCGTAAACCAGGAAGCGACGAGCCAAGTCTTTGGTTGTACCTGTAAAGTCTTTTTTTACTACGTTTAAAACGGCTCCATCGAAGAATGTTTCCATGACATCCAACAAATATTTGTCGTCCGATTTATGTATGGCCGACATTCCTTTAGCCAGGATTTCGCCGTGTGAACGGTGGCTTCCAAAAATAAAGTCGTCAACGGTCAATGTCCAGGCCATACCAACTGCTGCTGATTCCTGCCCGATGGATAAATGGGCGGGACCGGGATGATTGTACGGAGTTCCGTTGTATTCACCTTTAATTTTGATCTGATTGATCATGATTTCGAACTCACGAATCAACACCATGTCGTGATAAATGGATTTAAATTCTTCGTTGGTAAAGTTCCCTTTTTCGTCTTTAACGGTTTTTTGATATTGATTTACCGGAATCGGTTGAAATTCAACAAAACCAGGTTTACGCATTTCGGACGGGTCAATGTGCTGTACTTTTGGCATTTTATGTTTTATTTAAGATGATCCCCAACCCCGAAGGGAAGAAAGAGTAGTTCGTGTTTTATTTTTAAATAGAGAAAGCAACTTCTTTAAATATTTCGCTAACGGTGGGGTGAGGGAAAACAACTTCCTGCATTTCAGGTAAAGTCATTTCCTGTTCAATGGCTAAACATGCTCCATAAATCATTTCACTGCAGGGATTTCCCAACATGTGAACGCCAATTATTTCTCCGTATTTTTCGCCAATAAGAACTTTGCAAAGTCCGGCTCCACCTTCATTTTCAACGACAAATCGTCCGGCAAAAGCCATTGGTAGTTTTGCCACTTTGTAGGCAATGCCTTTCGCTTTGGCAGATTCTTCTGTTTCGCCTACTGCTGCAACTTCCGGATTGGTGTAAACAACGCCGGGAATTGCCTGGTAACGCATTACATCCTTTCTTCCTGTCAGATTATTGACAACGACTTCGCCTTCCCTACTGGCAGTATGGGCCAACAGTGAAAATCCGGTCACATCACCTGCTGCATAAACATTTGGCACATTGGTGCGCATTTTATCATCCACTTTGATGCCACCCTTAAGTAGCTCCACGTTCAGATTTTCCAACCCGAAACCTTTCGTTATGGCACGACGGCCAACGCTTACCAGAATTTTATCGCCTTCAACGGTTTCCGTTTTTCCATCTTTTTCGAAGACAACCCGATGACCTTCCACTTTTACGACTTTAGCCTCCAGATGAAATTCAATGCCTTTTTTGGCATAAATTCCGCGAAGCATGGCAGAAAGTTCAAAATCGTTGTTTCCCAGAATTTCAGGAAGCATTTCAATAACGGTTACTTTGGAACCAAGGCTATTAAAAATACTGGCAAATTCCATCCCGATCACGCCTCCACCAACAATCACCAAATTAGCCGGTTGCTCCTTTAAATCAAGAATTTCACGGTTTGTCAATATGATTTCTCCGGCTTCGGCCAATCCCGGAATAGGTGGAACAAAAGCTTCGGAACCGGTACAAATAAGCAAATTAGTTCCAATATAGGTTTCGTCTGCGCAAGTCACTTCCACACCTTTCGGGCTACGTCCCTGAATGATGGCTTCGCCTTTCACTACTGTTACGTGGTTTGTTTTCATAGCACTTTCCACACCGGCTACCAGTTTGCGAACCACTTTATTTTTGCGGCCAACTATTTTTTCGTAATCAAAACGAATGTTGTCACCAAAAACTCCGTATTTATCTCCGTGCAAAGCGTTTTCATACGTTTTTGCACTGTAAAGCATGGTTTTGGTTGGAATGCAACCCTCATTGAGGCAAACACCACCCATACTTTTCTTTTCGAACAACAAAACATTCAGTCCTTTGTGCCCTGCACGCTCAGCAGCCACATATCCTGCAGGACCACCGCCAATAATGATTAAATCGTACATAATTTTAATTTAAAATTCAAAAGATATCCAATTCAAGATTTTCAATTTCGATGGCAATTTGTTTCAGAAAGCGGGTTGCTTCGCCACCATCCAATGCACGGTGGTCGTAGGTCAGGCTTAAACCAATATATGGAACAAAGGCAAAAACGCCATCGCCTAAATCTTTCGGACGGAGTATAATGGTGTTTACACCTAAAATGGCAGTTTGTGGTAAATTGATAACAGGTGTAAACATTTCAACACCGTAATTACCCAGATTTGAAACTGTAAAAGTTCCGGCTTCAGCAGCTAAAAGTTCAGGTGAAATACCACCTTTGCGGCATCCGTTAGCAATTTCTTTAAACTGATCGGCTAAACCTATAATGGAAAGATCATCCGCATTGCGAACCACCGGAACCATTAAGCCGCGTTCCGTATCAACGGCCAAAGCCAAATGTACCTTGTTGAAAAAACGCATGGAATCACCCATAAAATGGGAATTCACGTTCGGGAATTTTTTCAATGCCTTTATAACAGAGAAACAAACCATATCATTGATCGTGATATTGGTGGTAAGTGTTCCTGTATCCATGGCTTGCTTTACTTTTTTCCGAAGTTCCAGCATACGGCGCGCATCGGCTCCCAAGTGGTGGGTTAATTGAGCAGAATTTTGAAGGGAAGAATGCATGGCTTTAGCGATAAGCTTACGCATATTTGAGATCTTCTTATCTTCGTAATCAACTCCATAAACGGCATTTATCGGTGCTATTAAATCGGTTGATTTGGCAGTTCCGGCTAAACCTGAACCTGCACCCTGAGGTTGAACACCTTCCTGTACGGCCATTTGTTTAGCCAATGAAGTCATTTTCGGACGGTTTTCCAACGTAGCCTGCACATCTTTTTCAATCACCCGGCCTTTTGGTCCTGAACCTTTTAATTGATTTACTTCAACAGCTTCCTTAGCAGCCAGATTTTTTGCTCTTGGCGAAATGTAGGATTGTTGATTCGTAGACTGGCTGATTGGTTGATTGGTTGGAGTTGCAGTTTCGGACGGTTTTGATGCTTCAACAGGAGTTTGAGTAGTTGTTAACTTTTCTTCTGTCGTTGAGGACTCGCCCAACAAAGAGGAATAATCTTCACCGGGTTGACCGATTATCATCATGTTTAGCAATACTGGAACGTCATCTCCTTCCTGGTAAAAACATTCCAGGACGACACCATCCGCCGGTGATTCTTCTTCGAAAGAAGCTTTATCCGTTTCGTAGGAGAATAAAATTTCTCCTTTTTTCACAGCATCACCTTTTTTCTTTTTGATTTCAGTAATTAGGCAACTTTCAACCGATTGCCCTTGTTTTGGCAAAATCACTACTACAGCCATTTATATATATTTTTGATTGTTTAAATACTAAATAGTTAGTTCATTAAGTCATGGTCAAAATATAATGTTGTATTTTGCACTTAAGTGATTCAATACAAAAGACAGACGAGTCCAAAGATATTCATACATAAGTGATGTTCGATTGTAAATTCTGACATTATAGTTTCATTTTTTGATAAAAAGTTTGAATACAATATAAAGCATTCATAGAAATCAATTTAAAAAGATAGTGCAAAAATACGGATTTTAAACAACTAATAAAAAAAAAACGTGCAAGCCCGGAATTAACAACCAGACTTGCACGTTTTGAACAATGCGAAAAATATTTTTATTCCTGCCTCGCCACTTCTCCGTGATACAGCATATCACAACCCATATTTTGTTCTACCGTTGATACTCTCACCGGAACAATTTTATTGATGGCCCTGAACAAAAACAGGGTAGAAAAGAAAGCAACACTCGTTGCCAATAAAATAGCCACAGCTTCTTTAAATAGAAGTCCGGCACCACCACCAAAGAACAAACCATCAGGAATAGCCGGATTAATGGCAGAATTGGCAAACAAACCCAGACAGAGCGTCCCGATCACACCACCCATACCATGTACTCCCCAAACATCGAGCGCGTCATCCCAGCCCTTATACTCCTTAAACTTGACCGCCATAAAGCAACCCATGGATGCGATGACACCAATGATAGCGGATGAATAGATATCTACATACCCTGCAGATGGAGTTATAGTAGCAAGACCTGCTACGGCCCCAGTCATTAACCCGATAAATGTCGGTTTCTTTTTCCCGGTATTCCATTCAATCACCAACCAGGTAATGGCTGCAAAAGAGGCTGCAGTGTCCGTGTTTAAAAAAGCTGAAATCGTAATAGAATTCACGGCCAATTCACTTCCGGCATTGAAACCATACCAGCCAAACCAAAGCAAAGCGGTACCAATTGCCACCAAAGGGATGTTGTTCGGACCGCTTTTTTCTGGTCTTTTTCCGACAAAATAGACGGAAGCCAGCGCTGCAAAACCAGCAGTAGCGTGAACCGTAATACCACCGGCAAAATCAAAGACACCCCAATTGGCTAAAAGACCTCCGCCCCAAACCATGTGAACAAAAGGATAATAAACAAAAATTTGCCAAAATATCAGAAATAAAATGTAGGCCTTGAAAGATACACGATTGATGAATGAGC